>ERZ842401.707-NODE-707-length-49057-cov-13.769071_pt1 | contig 49057 bp, 41 predicted proteins | sample MGYA00521270_ERZ842401 | MGnify/ENA primary metagenome ERZ842401 (study PRJEB31892, sample SAMEA3878208) | bioreactor metagenome | biome: Moose rumen | place: Sweden | collected 2011-10 | study: EMG produced TPA metagenomics assembly of the PRJEB12797 data set... | reverse complement strand
GTGCGCCCGTGTCTTCGCCACCCGCTGTAAATTTTTTTCATTACGCCTCGCTTTTTCAGTCTGTTGTCGAAGGATCTATGTCAATCAGAATGTCGGTGCGCTTGTGAAGTTCATGTTCCAGCAAAAATTTCCGAACGGCTGATAAATCGGTTGATTTTATCAAAATCGAAAATCTGAACACGCCGCGCAGATTTGCTATCGCCGCTTTTATCGGTCCGAATATTTCTTGCCGCCCTGCAGAATTTTTCACAACTTCCGCTTTGAACATCTGGACTATTTCTTTTGCAAAAATTTTCGCCTTATCTTCTTTCGGTGAGGCGACAATTATTTTTATCAGTCGGCAAAACGGCGGGAAAAAAATTTCTTCGCGTTGTGGAAGTTCGCTTGCAAAAAATTTTTCATAATCCTGCTCGCAACCGAATTTTATTGCGGGCGCGGAGACGTTGTAAGCTTGAACAATCACTTTGCCCGGCAAATCTGCGCGTCCTGCCCGCCCCGCCGCTTGAGTTATCAGCGCAAAACAATTCTCCGCCGCTCGGAAGTTTGAAAAGTTCAAAGCAGCGTCCGCACTCAAAATTCCTACCGCCGTCACGCCGCTTATGTCGTGTCCTTTGGCGACCATCTGCGTCCCGAATAAAATATCTGCCTCATGCTTGGCGAAAGCGTCAAGTATTTTTTTTTGCCCGAATTTTTCCCGCGTCGAGTCTCTGTCCATTCGTAAAATTTTTGCGCTCGGAAAATAAAATTTCAATGCTCGCTCCAATTTCTCCGTGCCCGTCCCCAAAAATTTTATTCGCCGACTGCCGCAACTCGGACAAATTTCCGGCGGCTCCGATTCTGTTTCGCAACGGTGACATCTCAACTTTCCGTCTGCGTGATAAGTCATCGGCAAGCCGCAATCGGGACATTTGGCAACTTCACCGCAGTCTCTGCACATTACAACCGTCGACCAACCGCGCCTGTTCAAAAGAATTATCGCCTGCCGGTTTTCCGCCAACGTTTTTTTCAAAAGTTCAAGCAATGCTCGACTTAAAACTTCTTTGTTGCCCGCCTTCAGCTCGCCGCGCATGTCCGCACATTCCACTTCAGGTAAAGGATTGTCCAAAACTCGGCGCGGCATTTTTAAAAGAATCAATTCGCCTTTCTGCGCCCGATAAAATGTTTCCAAGCTCGGAGTCGCCGAGCCGAAAATTATCGCCGCCTCATGAAATTTCGCGAATTCTTCCGCCACAATTCGAGCATGATAGCGCGGAGAATTTTTATCCTGCTTGTAAGAAGAATCCTGCTCCTCGTCAATCACAATCAAGCCGACGTTTTCAATCGGTGTGAAAAGTGCAGACCGCGCCCCGATAACTATTCCGACTTCGCCGTTGCGAATTTTATAAAAGGTGTCGCTCCGCTCCGTTAAACTCAAGCCGCTGTGAATGACTGCCACGTCCGAGAAATACGCTTTGAAATTTGAAACGATTTGCCCCGTCAAAGCAATTTCGGGAACCAAAATTATCACGCGCCGTCCGAGCCGCCGAGTTATCTTTGTCAATTCGATATAAACTTGCGTTTTGCCCGAACCCGTCACGCCGTGCAACAAAAAGCCTTGAAATTTTTTTGCCGATAAAAATTTCTCAACCGTCTCAATCGCCGTAAGTTGTTCTGCCGTCAATTCAAAACTGCGCGGAACAGATTTTATTTGCGAATAACTGTCGCGCAAAATTCGCCGTTCTTCCACTTCGACAAAGCCCGCCTCGATTAACGGTTTTATTTTTGCCGAAGGAATTTTTTGCTCGGTAAGTTCAAACGTCCGAAGTTCGCCGCGTTCCCGCAACAATTTTAAAAATCTCAGCTGCACGGAATTTTTTTTGAAATTTTCTTCGTCAAAAGCCCGCGCAGGTTTGTAAATTTTTTCAAAGCGAACGGAAATTTTTTTGCCCCGTCGTCCCGGCATAAACAATCCCATCGTTTGCGACAACGGACATAAATAAAATTCCGCCATCCAACGCGCCGCGCTTATCATTTCGGTTGTAAACCACGCTTCGTCATCTATCACGCCCGAAATTTCTTTAAGCTCAAAAGGAAATTCTGTCGCGTCGTCAACTTCGCCGACATTTATAACAAAGCCGTCAACTTTTTGCGTTCCGAAAGGAATTGCCACTCGCCAACCCGCCGATAAAAATTTCAAGCGGTCGGGCACAAGGTAAGTAAAATTTTGTTGAATACTATTCGCCGTGACATTTACACAGACTTCAGCAATTTTCATCCGCATCCTCCAAATATTTTTTGACTGCCGCAACAAACTCGACCGCATGTTGATATTGAGTCTCCGCTTCTTCGTTTGACACTGCAAAAAAATCTTCATAATCGCTGTATTGCCGAATTCTGAACGCATCGCCTATATACGAAGAAAATTTCACGTCGAAAAGCCCGCCTTTGACATATTCACGACGAAAATAACTGATAACCGCCGAGTGCTTTTTGAAATCTACATAAGCTTCCGACAAAAGCGCACGAGTGGCAGAAAATATCGCATAATACGAGCGATTGACGGAATCTTTAAAATGTCCGCCGTCCAAAAGCTCTTTCGACACTGCCAATCGCTCTGTGGCTGCCTCCAATCTGTATTTCGTTAAATCACGCAAGACGAATTCCCTCCTTGAAAATATTTTCGTAATAACCGCCCGCATTTTTGTATTCCTCAAAAATTTTTGAACTGATAACCATCGGTGAAGTCAAAATATCGAATTCCAAATCAATGTCGTTTGCTTCAGACCAAACTTCCCAACGTTTTTTCTGCAAGTCGGGACATTCACCTTTGACGATAGCGGCGAAGTCAATATCCGAATCTTCGTCGAAGTCGCCGCGGGCATAAGAGCCGTAAAGATAAATCGCCTCGATGTCGTCGCCGTAAGCTTTGCGATAAGCTGCCACTACTCGACGGCAAACTTCTTCCATATGCGGCATTGCATTCATTTAAATCGCCTCCGAAAAGCAATTAGGAACTAGGAACTAGGAACTAGGAACTAGGAACTAGGAACTAGGGAAAAGCAAAAGTGAATGAAGACACGGACGCACAGTTAGAGATGGAAAGATGGAGAGATGGAAAGATTGAAAGTAAAGCGATTCGTAATGCGTAATGAAAAAATTTGTAGCGGGTGGCGAAGAACGGGCGCACAGGACGTGCGCCCGCCGGCAACTGAAACAGGATGTTTCATTGCCGGTCAGAGCGCGTTTCTTTTTGCTACTTTTTCTTTGGCGCAACAAAGAAAAAGTAGTTTAAAAAATAAATTTCATGATTGACTCAATCGAAGTTCGCGACAGCGTTTCGGCGTGCCCACACTTTTTAAAAGCGGGGGCAACTCACTCCATTGGGCGAACTTTTTCTTCGATAAAATTTATCTCCGCCGCGTCAAGCCCGTATTTTTTATAAAGTTGTGCGTCGATTTCGGGAATGCTGACGCTCCAATCGATGTCCGAAGCCGAAGTAAAATCTTGCAACGGAACTTTTGCCCAAGTTTGCGGCGGATTGTGTTGTGTAACTTTTAAAATCCCAAGCATTGCCCGACAAAATTTGCTCTTGATATATTTTAAGCAAGCGTCGGCTTCTGCGCGGGTATCAAAATTTCCGATAACTGTAAAAGTCGCCGTGTTGCCAACCAACGGCTCGCCGATAATCGGAGTGCCGATAAGCGGCGTGTTCGGCATTGTTCCTATCGCGCCCGAACCGTTTGCTTGTGGAACGAAAACCTTAAATTTGTTCAATGTCTCGTGATTCGTCACATTGTTGCGGCGAATCCATTTGTAGTATCTCCGATTTTTTATCAAGCCGAAAATTTTGATGTATTCGTTGCCGTCGTCCGGTTTTTCGTCAAAGAAAAAATCGCGCATCTTTTCAAAAGCATTCGTATCAACGAAAGAATTATCCTTAACAAAACGATAAATCGCACGCGGATAAATAATTTCATTGAGCGGGCGAAAATTTTCATTGTCGACGACAACTTTTTGATGAATGGATTTTAATTCATCAAACGGAATGAAAGTTCCAATCGCGCCGAAATTTTTTGTCTCGTCGCGAAGAGTAATTGCCACGCCGCCTTCAATGTCCACGCCTTTAAAATATTTGCCGGCATCTTGAGAGTAGTCAAGAACTTTTAAGTGCTCGTCGTTGAGCATTCGCTGATTAAAATCTTTCGGAGTATCTCCTTGATTAAAGAGAAAACGGGCAGGTGTTATCAACTCAACTTTTTCTCCGACTTTTTGCGCCGCCTCCATAAGTTTATCGTAAACGGGCAACTTGCGAGTGCTGTCGCTGTCCGTTTCTTCTTGATAAGGCGGGTTGCCGATAACAAAATCAAATTTTTTCATGGTGTTGCCTCCAAAAACAAATTTTCTGCCCGAAGTCCAATCGATTATTTCTTCGCCGAAAAGTGAATCGGGCTCCTTCAAACCGTCGTATTGAAAAAAATTCCACGAAATAATTTCGGCGACTTCTGCCAAATCATTTTCCGAAAAATCTTTGACGGCGTCGGCGAAAGTCAGCAAAACATTTGCGCGGGCGATTAAAAGGCTGTCGCCCTGCAACTCGTAGCCGTAAACACTTTGAACGGCGCGTTTTGCTTCGGAAAAATTTTTTGCGGCGCGGAGTTTTCTGTCCAAAATCCCAGCGCGATTTTCAAAAGGAATTTTTTCGCCCGACTCGGCGTCGTAACGATTTGTGATGAAAGGAGCCTCGCCGCAAGTTATCTCCAGCCACCGCGAATCAATTTTTTTGTCGTCAAGCGCGTCAACCATCTGCTTTACAATTTTTGTCGGAGTGAAGACTTCGGCAATTTTTCTTGTCCGCAAAAATTTTTCTGCGTCCGATTTCAAAGCACGCGGCTTAATCAGCGGCAAATTTTTTTTGAGAAGCTCCCGACCGTTGAAAAAAATATTTCTGCCGCTGTTCATGTCGCGAAGAAGAATTTCAATCACATTTCTAATCGGCGACTCGTTGAAGTTAATCAATAATCATTCCTCATTACAAAAAAATTACGCATTACGAATTACGCATTACGCATTGCATTTCGGCGGCGCGTCGAAGTTAATCATAAAATTTTCTCCAAAAAATTTTTTGTGGCGACATTGTAAGGGAAAATTTTTGCGCAGGCAATATTTTATGCTATAATCGCGGCGAAAGGGGAGAAAATTTTCATGAAAGATATTCTTGATGTTCACATACACACAACGGCGAGCATTCACGCCTACAGCACATTTCGCGAAGTCATCGACGCCGCCAAGAAAAAAAATTTGGAGCTCGTCGGCATTGCAGACCATGCACCGAGCGTTCCCGGCGCGATTGACAAATTTTATTTCGTAAATTTCAAAGTCATTCCCCGCGACGCTTACGGAATAAAAATTGCAATGGGCGCGGAGCTGAACATAATCGATTATTCGGGTAGCACAGATCTTCCCGCGCAGATTTTGAAAAGATTGGATTATGCCGTTGCCAGTTTGCACAGAGAATGTATTGAATCGGGGAGCGTGGAAGAAAATACGGCGGCTCTTATCGGCGCAATGAAAAATCCTCACGTCGTGATAATCGGACACCCAGATAATCCGCAATTCCCCGCAGATTTGGAAGCCGTAGCTCGCGCCGCCGCCGATAATCGCGTTTTGCTCGAAGTCAACAACAGTTCTTATCTGCCGAAAGGTCACAGAATCGGCTCGGCTGAAAATGCAAAGATAATGTTGGCGGCTTGCAAAAAATACGGCACGAAAATTATCATGGGCTCCGACGCGCACGTTGAAATTGATGTCGGCAATCACGAATTGAGTAAAAAAGTTTTGGCGGAAAATAATTTCCCTGAAGAACTTGTCGTGAATTCAAGTGTGGAAAAATTTTTTGAGTGCGTCAAGTACAGAAAATCCCTTGCACCAAAAAAACAATGAGTAATGAGCAATTAGTAATGAGTAATGAATTTTTAATTCCTAATTCCTAATTCCTAATTCCTAATTAAAAGGAGCGTTTTTATGTTTCTGAATCAAACGATACCGCCTCCGTTTTTAAAAGGTTGGTCGGTAATTTTTTTCGGCGGAGATGTCAATCTTGGTCGCCGCATGAATTGGAATCTTTACGAAAAACCTTTCAACAATCTTTCGATAATGTCGGAGTCCGATCTCCGAATCATAAATCTTGAATGCGTCGTTGCCGCGCAAGGCTCTCAAGGCATTGACAAGGGTGAAGGCGGACCTTATTACTATCATGCTCGCCCCGAACAAATTAATTTGCTGACCGAAGCGAAAATTGATGTCGCGTTGACTGCAAACAATCACTCGCTGGATTATTATGAAGCGGCTTTGCTTGAACAAAATAATTATCTCGACCGCGCAGGAATTCTTCATTGCGGCACGGGAAAAAATTTTGACGAAGCCGCCCGCCCGCTTTTCGTCAAGGCAGGAAAATTTATCGTTGCGATTTTCAATGTCGATGCCACGATGAAACCTTTCGCCGCAACCGCCGATAAGCCCGGAACTTTTTATTTGCCGCCCGATAAGCCCGAACTCTGGGAAAAATTTTTCACGGAAAAAATTTCCGACGCCCGCCGTCAAGCCGATATTGTACTTGTCGCGCCGCATTGGGGATTGAACGGAAAAATTGAACCGATGGATCAGATAAAAGTTCTCGGAAAAACTCTGATTGACTGCGGAGCCGACGCGGTTTTGGGTTGCCATTCACATTTTCTGCACGGAATCGAAACTTACAAAGACCGTCCGATTATTTATGACGCGGGCAATTTTATTTTCGATTCAAATGCGGGACAAGGCGGCGGCTTTTCGATTTTGTTATCCGAACGCGGCGTCGAAGAAATTTTTTTCGTCCCGCTGATTATCGGCTATTGCAGAACTTCTCCCGCCAATGACGAACAGTCAAAAAAAATCTGCGCGGAATATTTTAATGCCTGCCGCAAACTCAACAGCGCGGGAATTCCCGTCCGAAATGATTTGATTCAATTCAAATTCAATCCGCCTGCCCGCGCAGAAAAAATTTTGGAGCCCGTCGAACTTTCAAAATCAAAATGCGGCGAAAAAATTCTTCCGATGAACGAACCTTTATCGGAATGGACGGCAGAAAAAGTTCCCGAAGATGCTTTGATTGAACCGCAAAAATTAGGCGCAGTAAAATTGCTCGGTTGCCGTGTCCCTTCGGACTGTCAAACAATCGAACGCAGAAAAATGCTTTACGTTGAAACTTGGTGGACGCTTGACGAGCCGACCGATAAGGATTTGAATTTCAGAATCTTGGGCGTGCCGAAAATCAAGGGCTCAATGCCAAACTTCGGCGCGGGCATGGAGCATCAAGGTTGCGATTGGCTGTTTCCGACAAATCGTTGGAAGGCGGGCGTCATTTACCGCGAAAAATTCGGGCTTCGTCCGCCGAACAGCAAAGATCTTGTCAACGTCGATTTGTCATTGGAAATTTCCGTCCTTGACGACAAAATTACTCTCGGCAAATATATTTCTCCGATAAAAATTCAAATGCAAATTCCCGGTCGCCCGACGCCCGCGCCCGTTCAAATTGAAAATCCCGCGCCGCCCGCCGAAATCGGAGGCATTGAAGAATTCAAACGCGAATTCAAAGAAAAAAACGGCGTTGTGTTCTTCATGTTGAGAAATTTAAAGGAAAATCCTTCGGGGCTAGAATTGTCGGCATTGCGGCGAGCGACTTTGTTTAAAAATTATTTGGGTTGCGAAGTTTTTTTGCTGACAAACGAATATCAAAACGATCTCTTTGAAAATTTTTCCCGCCGCAATTCGGACGGCAAATTGCTGAACATGTACGATTATTTTCAAGGGATTAATCGGGAAATTGAAAAGCCGCGCAGAATTTTCATTGCGCCCGTGCAAAACGATTGGAAAATTGAACCGCTCGGCAGAGATTTTCGCATTTGTCGGCAGGACGGCTCAACCGCCATGTATTGCGCCTTCAATGAAAGCCAAAAACTCTCCTACATAAATTTCTTTGACGAAAAGCATCAGAAAACTCGCCGCGATACTTATGACGAACTCGGTTTTTTGAGTCGCCGCCAGATTTTCGACATTGAAACGGGCATTCCGACCGAAGCACTTTATTACAAGCCGGACGGCGCGGTTGCCATAAAAGAAACTTACGGGATTGTCGAAAGGCAAGTTCAGCTGAAATCGATTGAACTTGTCGGGAAAAATTTTGTCGCAGATCATCCGCGAAAATTGATTCGTTATTGGCTGGAGCAGTTGACGGCGGACGAAAATCGGACATATTTTTTAATCGGCGACAGAAGCCCCGAATATACGCGATTTTATTCGGCAGTCAAGCAACGCAGGGCGGAAAATATTTTCGTTTTGCACATGCTCCACAATCTCCATGTGCTTGAGGATTTTAATCCGATGACTGCACCGACAAAACGTTGGTACAATTTTTTGACGGACACAAGTTTTCAATCGGACGCGATTATATCTTTGACGGAGCATCAAAAGGACGACATTGTTAAACGTTACGAGCTTGGAAATGTGATTGTCCTTCCGCACGCCATAGAAAAAAAAGATTTTTCGCCGTCAATCGAAAGAGATCCTTACAAAATTATCATGGTCGGGCGGCTTGTCGATCAAAAAAATCCAGAAAAGGCAATCGAGGCGTTCAAAATCGTTCACGAAAAAATTCCGCAAGCGACTTTGCATTTTTACGGGCTCGGTGCGTTGTTGGAAAGTTTAAAAAGAAAAGTTCACGAGAACGGGCTCGGAGATTCGGTGATTTTTGAAGGCTTTGTAAACAATATGGCTGAAGTTTATGATTCCGCCGCGTTATCAATCCTTACAAGCCGCTACGAAGGATTTTCGCTTGTCGTTCAGGAAAGTTTGCAGAATAATTGTCCCGTCGTCGCCTTCGATTGCACTTACGGACCGCGAGATATGATTGTTGACGACGTGAACGGTTACTTGGTACCCGTCGGAGACGTTGAGGCAATGGCGGAGCGGATTATAAAAATTTTGTCCGAGCCCGAATTGCGCGAAAAACTTTCTGCGAATTGCGCAAAGAGCATAGAAAAATTTTATCCCGAAGTTGTGGCGGGAAAATGGGCAAAACTTTTCTTAAATCTCATTCATAGGGAAGGAGAATAAAAATTTTGTTGGTTCACGAGATAATAAACAACGGGCGCGAAGAAGATATTGCGATTGTCGACGAGGGACGGCAGATAACTTATTCGCAACTCAAGGCGGGCATAAAAAAATATCGCAACCGCCTTTATGAAATCGGAATTCGGCAGGGCGACCGCGTAGGAATTTTTTCAAGGAACAGCGCGGAGTTTGTTTACACTTATTTTGCAACGGCATCACTCGGAGCAATCAACGTTCCGATAAATTTTCAACTCAGCACACGCGAAACCGCTTACATTTTGCAAAATGCGGGCGTCGAACACCTTTTGACTTACGAGCCGTTGACTTTTGAAGAAAAAATTTCCGTCACTCAACATGATATTGCAACTTTCGGAGAAAAAATCTGCGCGGATGCTCCCGAATTGCCCGCCGACTTCGACGAAAACAATCCTTGCGTCATAATTTACACGTCGGGCACAACCGGCAACCCTAAAGGCGCGATTCTTTCGCATAAAAATCTTGTCCACAATACGCGCCAATGCAAAGTTTTCAAATGTCACCGCACTTGCAAGTCGATTTGCGTTTTGCCGATGTATCATTGCTTCGGTTGGACGTGTACCGTGTTGAATACTTTTTATCGCGGCGCGGAACTTCATGTTATGCGCGTTTTCAAACCTAAAGAAATGGTTGACATGGTTCGCGAGCAGGAAATTACCGATATAATTATCGTGCCGTCGATTTTTAAGCTTGTAACGGCGCTTGCCAAGCCCGAAGATTTTAAAACCGTCCGATTTTTCATGAGCGGCGGAACGACTTTGCCCGATAAAATTGTTGACGAGTTCAGAAATAAATTCGGCAGGGAAATTGCGGAAGGTTACGGCTTATCGGAGGCGTCGCCCTGTGTTTTTTTGACGACGCACGGCGAAGAGCGGCAAGGTTCGTGCGGAAAAATGCTTGACGGCGAAGAAATTCGGCTTGTCGACGAAAACGGGCGCGACGTTGCGGCGGGCGAAGTCGGAGAAGTTTTGGTTCGCGGCGGTCAAGTCATGTTGGGCTATTGGAAAAATGAAAAAGCGACCAAAGAAGCTCTCGACGCGGACGGCTGGCTCCATACGGGCGACGTCGGCAAGGTTGACGCGGACGGCTACTATTATATCGTCAATCGGATTAAGGAAATGATTATCAGCATGGGCGAGAATATTTATCCCCGCGAAGTCGAAGAAGTCGTTTATAAATTCAAGGGCATTAAGGATGCGGCGGTTATCGGCGTCGAAGATAAACTTCGCGGGCAAGTCGGAGCGTGTTTTTATGAAGTTCAGGACGGAAAAACCGTTGACGCCCGCGAGCTGAAACGTTTTCTGCAGAAAAATCTTGCTTTGTACAAAGTGCCGCGTGAATTTCACGAGCTGAAAGAAATTCCGCGCACTTCGACAGGTAAAATTGCCAAGAGAAAAATTTTGGAAGATTATCTTGCGGCGAAAGGAACTTGACATGAAAAAATTTTTAACGGCGTTGACGATTTTTTTGCTGATGTCCGCGCAGGTTGAGGCGGTACCTTTCAGCCGCGACCAAATGGACAGAATTTTTTTGGACGTTGAATCCGCCGAAAATTCTACGCTCGCTCTCAACGTCGAGACGCTTACGGAAAAATTTAACGGGCTTATCATTCCGATTCTTCAAGAGACAATGGAAATTGAAGACGTTTCGGAGATGGCGCACCTGTTTTTGATAAAGGATTATAAAATTATCGGAAACACCTTCGCAAATATTTTCGGCGATTATCGGGTTGCGCTTGTCGGAAACTGCGCGGCGGACGGCAACTTTAAAAATTTGAGTTTCTACTACACGACGCCCGAAGAAAAAGACGAGGCGATTTTCACAATTTGGCTCCTTACTGCTTTTGTAAAAAGTCTCGCGCCCGAAGTCAACGTTCAAAATTTAATGACCGAGTTGACAGCTGAAAATTCTTCGGGCACCGCGATTAAAGACGGAATAAAATTTTCTATCGCTTCGGACGGAAATTTGAACGTCTTGACGGCGACCGCTCAATAAAAAAAATTATCCCCCGCAATTCGCAGGGGATTTTTTTAATGAAACTTTAACGGGAAATTAATTTCTCGCGTTTAAACTTCAGAGAAATATTTTTAAAGGAGCGTGAACGCCATGAAAAAATTTTTAATCGCCGCCGCGCTGAGCTTCGTAATTTTCGGCGGGCAAGCGGCAGTTGAAGCCTCGACTGTTGAAAATTTGAACGAGCCCGGCGTTGAAATTCAAGATGTTAAATCTCACGGCAAATGGGCACATTTCAGAGACAAATATATTCTCGGACGCGAAACCGAAAATGAACGTCGCGACAGAAAAGATTGGGAGCGTCGGCATCGCTATAATGATGATCATCGTTATTCACCGCCGCCGCGTCACGGACACAGACCGCCGCCTCCGCCGCGCAGATAATTTTCAATCAAAAAATCCCTTCATCAACGCGGAGGGATTTTTTTGCAGGAAAAAATTTCTCTTAAAAGAATAAATCACAGCGGAGGTTGATAAAAATGAAAATATTGCTCGTAACGACGACTGATAAACTCGCAGAAAAACTTGCTGTCTTAAATCCCGAATTGGAATACTGCGCGATTGTCGTTGACGAAGTCGAGCCTGCGAAAGAAATTCTGCCGAACGTCGGCTTGTCGCAAGATTTGATTTATCCAATGGAAGAACTCAAAAATTGCGTCGAAAATCTTCAGTATGATTATGTCCTTTGCTTGCAAGACAGATTTTATAACGAACAGATTTTGAAACTTAAAATGCCCTCCTTGCCTAAAGAAAAAATCGTAAGTTTTGCCACGTTGCCGACGACAAAAAATTTTATGACGAAACGCAGATTGAAATACTATCAAGCACATTCACAGGAAATTGAAATGTTTGCTACGGGAACAAGTACCACCGAGGCGGCAATAGACATCAGGAATTTCAAATACAAGGCGATTAATTTTGCAGAGTCCAGCCAAGATTTATATTATAATTTTCTAATCGCAAAAGATATTATATCTTATGGCGGGGAGCACAATAAGCTTCGCTACGCTCTCATCGGTCTTGCCCCGTATTCTTTTCACTTCGATCTTTCCAAAACATTTATGTTTAAATGCCGCGTGTTGCTTTACTTTATTGCGTTCAATGACTTGCATAATTTTCCTGTCCCTCTTGATATTTACAAAAAATTTTTCCGCGAAAATTGGTCGAACAGAAAACTTTCGATTGCCAAGGTTAATATCAATGGTGTCAAATCGCACAGAGTTATAGCCAAACAGGATATTGTAAAAGTTCATCCGAAAACTTGGGCGAAAAAATCTTATCCGGAAACTCGCGACGAGAACATAAAAATTTTGGACGATTATCTGACGCTCTGCGAAGAAAATAATGTTCGTCCCATAATGTTTCGCGTGATTGTCTCGGAGAAATACATGAAAAATTTCAATCCGAATTTGCTCGAAGAATTTAATTGCATAGTTGAACAAGCTTGCGAAAAACATCCGAGCGCGTGTTTTGTCGACGGCTGGAAATTGCAAGGTTTCACTTATGATGATTTTTATGATCACGGGCACATGAACATTCACGGCGCGGCAAAGTTCAGCGCATATCTCAGCGGCTTTATTGAAGGACTCGAAACAAAAGAGCATTGAAAGATCATGTCGACAAATAAATAATTTTTCAATCAAAACTAAAAATCCCTTCGCCAACACGGAGGATTTTTCTTTTGCAGGAAAAAATTTCTCTTGACAGAATAAATCACGGCGGAGGTTGATAAAAATGAAAATACTGCTCGTAACGACGACGGATAAACTCGCAGAAAAACTTGCTGTCTTAAATCCCGAACTCGAATACTGCGCACTTGTCGTTGATAACGTCGAAGCTGCGAAAAAACTTTTGGCGGACGACGACTTGTCGCAAGCTCCGATTTATCCGATAGACGAACTCAAGGATTGTGTCAAAAAAATTAATTACGATTATGTCCTTCGCGTGCAAGATCAATTTTATAACGAAAAAATTATAATGGAACTTCCGAAATACGGCGTGCCAAATGATAAAGTCGTAAGTTTCGGTTTCTTGACGACAAATCATAATTTCAAGACGGAACAAACCTTGAGATATTTTAAGGAGCACGCGTCGGAATATGAAATGTTCGCAACCGGCATAAGTCCGGCTTTTAACGGAATAGACGTTACGCAATTCAAACGCCCGCTTTTCAATTTTGCAAAGCCCAGCCAAGATTTATACTATGATTTTCAAGTTGCAAAACATATCGTTCTATGCGGGGGGGGTATGGGACAATTCGTTATGCTCTCATCGGACTTGCCCCGTATTCTTTCCATTACGATCTCTCGCAAGTTTTTCGTTACAGATGTTTGTTTCTTCCTTACGTCATTGCTTTTAACGATCTGCATAATTTTTTCTTGCCCGTTGATCAGTACAAAAAATTTTTGCGCGAAGAATGGTTGGCTAAAAAATTTCCGCTGAAAAATTTCAATGCAAATAGACCTTACGGCGGCGAATCGACCAAAGTTATGGATCAAAAAGCCATCGAAGGCGGCACAAACACTTGGGCGAAAAAATTTTATCCGAAAACCCGCGACGAGAATATAAAAATTCTTGACGATTATCTGACGCTCTGCGAAGAAAATAATATTCGCCCCATAATGTTTCGCGTGATTGTCTCGGAGAAGTACATGAAAAATTTCAATCCGCAACTGCTTGACGAATTCAACCTCCTTGTTGAGCAAGCTTGCCAAAAACATCCGAGTGCCCGCTTTTTCGACGGCTGGAAATTGCAAGGTTTCACTTATGATGATTTTTTTGATCATGCACACATGAACAATTACGGTGCGGCAAAGTTCAGCGCACATTTCAACGATTTTATTGAACAACTCGAAACAAAAGAGCATTGAAACTTCGCGCCTGTAAATAATTTCTTTAGGAAAAAAATCCCTTCGTCAACGCGGAGGGATTTTTTTTTGCAGGAAAAATTTTCCTCTGACAGAATAAGCGACTTCAAAGGAGGGTGAATTTTAATCGAATATCATTTCTTAAAAATCTTGAGCAAAATAATTTGTCTGTTGCCGCTGAAATTTTGTTTGAAACTCGGACGCGGCTTGGCAAATTTGATTTGGATTTTTTTTCCCGCCAAGAGAAAAAAACTCGCGACAGAAAATATCCGTCGCTGTTTGAATGTCTCGCCGGAAGAATCTGCGCGGATTGCAAAAGAAAGTACCGTTCAATTCGGCTCGATCTTCATGGAGGTTTTGTCCTTCCCGAAATTAAAAAACACAATGCAAAGCCACGTTAAAGTTATCGGGCTTGAACATTTGACAAGCTATAAAAATTCTTCGGAGCGCGGCGCGGTGATTATGACTTGCCACAGCGATAATTGGGAGCTTATGGGCGGAGCCTTCGCGCAAAACGGAATTCCGCTCGTCGGAGTCGCGAAAAAACAAAAATCCGAGGGCGCAGATAAATTCATCAACGAATATCGAACGCTAATCGGTATGCACATAACTTATCGCAGCGGCGTCCGCGAAATGTACAAAATGCTTGACGAAGGACATTTTATCGGGCTGATTATGGATCAAGATGTCGGGCGAGATGACGGCGTCGTTGTGAAATTTTTTAATCAAGCAACAAATTTCGTGACGGGCGCGGCGTCAATGTCTCGCTTCAGAAAAATTCCGATTTTCCCTGCCTTCATGCATAAAAATTCCGACGGAACTCACACATTGGAAATTTCTTCGCCGCTTTTCGTCGAAAAAACTTCCGATAAGCACGCCGATATAAAACTTATGACGCAACAACTTGCGACGCTGATTGAAGAACACATTAAAAAATATCCTGCCGAATGGTTTTGGCTCCATGATCGTTGGAAGTCAATGCGGGTTGAGTTCGAGCCGGAAGAAGTTGAAAAGTTTAATTATGAATTGGGAATTGGGAATGAGGAATGAACATTTGAAAAGAATTTGGGCGTTGATAATTTTTTCTCTGTTGCTCCTGCCCGCGCAGGTTCAAGCGATTGATTTTCCAGTGACTTCGCCTTTCGGCTGGAGGATTCATCCCATTTCGGGGCAATGGAAATTTCATGCGGGCGTTGATCTCGGCTACGATTACGGCGAATATATCGGCGCACTCTTCGACGGACAAATTATTATCGCCGCCAATCTCGACGACGGCTACGGCAACCAAGTTCTGATTTATCACTCCGCGATTGACTCTTACACGCGCTATGCCCATTGCAGTACTTTGCATGTGACGGCGGGGCAATTCGTCAAAGCGGGACAAATCATCGCGCAAGTCGGGAGCACGGGCTATTCGACGGGACCGCATCTGCATTTGGAATATATTGTCAATGACAACGGAGTTTATCGTTACGCCGACCCGTTGAGTTTATGGCAGTAAAAAAATCGGAGACACCGCGCAGGCATCTCCGATTTTTTTTAGTTGCGAGTAAAAGTTTTGTCTACAACGTCGCCGACCGCGCCCAGAATTCCGAGACTTTTGCCGTCTTGAAAAAATTCTACCGCGCCCGCGTTGCCGAGACGGAAATTAATGTTATCTTTGCCTTCCCAAGTCAAAGTTTGTCCGCCTTCAACGACGCCTTCCTGAACAACCGCGCCGTCAACCGTAACGAGTAGCCAGCATCTGTCATTGAAACGCGCTTGAATTTGCACGCTATCCGAAGGAACAGGATTGGCATTTGCAACGGGCGCGGGATTTTCTGCGGGTTCTTCGGGAGTTGCGGGTTGAACTTGTTGCGGCGGCGGATCGACTTTCACAACTTCGCCGTCCGAACTCGATAAAAAAGACCATGCGCCGCCCGCGAGTGCCGCGATTAAAACGACTGCCGCGATTATCAGCATACCCGATTTGGAACGATTTTCTCCCTGAACGGAATAGCCCAGAGGTTTTTTTTCTTTCTTGACGGGTTGCGGTTCAGGTTTTTTTTCGGGAACCTGCGCGGAATTTTCTTCCTCAGCGGGAGTTTGCGGCGTCCCTGCAAGTTCATCAATGTCGCTCATAAACTCTTTAACCATTGCGTCGGCGTCGAGTTCAAGAAATTTTGCGTAATTTTTTATGAAACCTTTGGTGTAAACCGTGCCCGGCAATTTGTCGTATTCGCCGTTTTCTATTGCTTCTATGTAAAGAGCGCGGATGCTTGTGCCCTGTTCAATATCTTCGATGGATAAATTTTGTCGCTCGCGTTCTTGGCGAAGCGTATAGCCTACCATTTGAAACATCTCCTTTCTTTTGCGCATTATAAACGACAGATTTTTAAATTACAAGTGGCGGTTTTTCTTCAAAAGCATTAAAATATTTCAAGCCGCATCATGAGAGCTCGTCCCCCTTTTTTCTAAAGTGGGTTCGCAAAACCATCTCGGCAATTCGTGCCTTCGATTCATTCAAAATAATTTTTATGTATTGAACCTACTTTTTCTTTGCTGCGCCCAAAGAAAAAGTAGCAAAAAGAAAAGGCGTTCGCCGCTTGAACATCCTGTTCAAACGCGGCGTCGTGGGGCGGCGTCCATGCCGCCCCTTCTGCTTCTCAACTACCCGCAACAAGCTTTTTCATTTCGTATTGCTTTTCCCTTTTCCCTTATCCCTTATCCCTTTTCCCTTTGATTGGAGGAAATTATTTTGGATTCTATAAAAATTCGCGGAGCTCGCGTTCATAATTTGAAAAATATCAGCGTCGAAATTCCCAGAAATAAATTCGTCGTGATAACGGGCGTTTCCGGTAGCGGAAAAAGTTCCCTCGCCTTCGATACAATTTATGCCGAAGGTCAAAGGCGTTATATGGAAAGTTTGTCCAGTTACGCCCGACAATTTCTCGGCTTGCCCGATAAACCCGACGTCGATCTTATCGAAGGCTTAAGCCCCGCCATTGCGATTAATCAGAAAACTACAAACAACAATCCCCGCTCGACCGTCGGAACCGTCACGGAGATTTATGACTACTTGCGGCTACTCTTCGCCCGAATCGGCAAGCCGCATTGTCCCAAGTGCGGCAAGCCCGTTAAAAGTCAGAGCGTCGACCAAATTTTAAGCCAGATTCTGAATTTGCCCGAAGGTACAAGGTTTTCTTTGCTCGCGCCCATTGTCAATCAGCAAAAAGGGACTCATAAAAATTTTTTTGAAAAATTAAGTGCGGCGGGTTTCGTTCGCGTTAAGGTTGACGGGAAAATTTACGATCTCGACGAAGAAATTTCTCTTGCCAAAACCAAAAAACATTCGATTGAACTTGTCGTTGACAGATTGATTAATCGTGACGGCGTAAGGTCTCGGCTTGCCGATTCTTTGGAGACTGCGCTTAAATTCGGCAACGGAATTGTTTTCGTAGAGACGGACGAAAAAGTTTTGACTTTCAGCGAGAAAAATGCCTGCGTCGATTGCGGAATAAGTCTGCCCGACATTACGCCGCAACTTTTTTCCTTCAACAGCCCGAAAGGTGCTTGTCCGAAATGCAACGGGCTCGGAAAAATTTTCGACGTGCGCGATTGGTCGACAATGTATGAATGGATGCTCGCCGTTCACGAATTCAAAAATACCGATTTGCCCGAAGACACCTGCCCCGCCTGTCACGGTCACCGCCTTAATCCCGAAGCTTTAAGCGTCAAAATCGGAGAAAAAAATATCGCGCAAGTTGTTGATATGTCGGTTGACTCCTGCAAAAAATTTTTTTCAACATTGGAGCTTGACGATACAGATAAAAAAATTTCCGCGCAGGTTTTGAAGGAAATTAATTCGCGGCTGAAATTTTTATGCGATGTCGGCTTGGATTATCTCAGTTTGTCGAGAAAATCTGCGACGTTAAGCGGTGGCGAAAGTCAAAGAATCCGTTTGGCAACGCAAATCGGCTCGGCTTTGACAGGCGTGCTTTACGTTTTGGATGAACCGTCAATCGGTCTTCATCAACATGACAACCAAAAACTTTTGGCGACGTTGAAAAATCTGCGAGATCTCGGAAATACTTTGATTGTCGTTGAACATGATGAGGAAACAATTCGCGAGGCGGATCAAATTGTCGACATGGGACGCGGCGCGGGAAAAGCCGGCGGCGAAGTCATTGCGCAAGGGACGGCGGAAGAAATTTCTTTGGAAAAAAATTCTTTGACGGGAGATTATCTCAACGGAAGAAAAATTATCCCCGTGCCGAAAACGCGCAGGGATATTTCTCAGACTTTGGAATTTGCGAACGCCGATAAAAATAATCTCAAAAATATTTCCGTGAAAATTCCGCTCCGTGCCTTGACTTTGATAACGGGCGTAAGCGGTTCGGGGAAATCGACGCTTGTTGAAGAAATTATTTATCCGCGCCTTAAGGAAATGAATTTGGTGCCGCTTGGAATAAGCAAGGTGACGATGATTGATCAAGATCCGATTGGCAGGACGCCGCGTTCAAACATTGCGACTTACACGGGCGTTGCCGACCACATAAGAAAACTTTTCGCCGAAACCAACGGCGCGAAACTTCGCGGCTACAAGGCGGGGAGATTCAGTTTCAACGTCAAGGGCGGGCGTTGTGAAAGTTGCGGCGGGAACGGCGTTTTGAAAATCCCGATGAATTTTCTCCCCGACGTTTATGTTACCTGCGATGTTTGCAAGGGCGCGAAATTCAATGCGGAGACTTTGGAAGTAAAATACAAAGGGAAAAATATTTCCGACGTGTTGAACATGCCCGTTGACGAAGCGTTGATTTTTTTTGAAAATGTGCCGACGATTAAACGCATGTTGCAAGTTCTCCATGATGTCGGCTTGGGTTATATCGAACTCGGACAAAGTGCGAACACTTTCAGCGGCGGCGAGGCTCAGCGCGTCAAGCTTGCTTATGAATTGGCGCGACCGCTCGGCAGGGCGGCGAACATTTACATTATGGACGAGCCGACAACGGGTTTGCACTTCGACGACGTGAAAAAATTAATCGAAGTGATTCAGCGGCTCGTCGAGCGCGGCGACACCGTCATTATCATTGAACATAATCTTGACGTGATAAAATGCGCCGATTATATCATTGATCTCGGACAAGACGGCGGCGATAAGGGCGGCGAAGTCATTGCGAGCGGCACGCCCGAAGAAATTTCTCGCGTCGAAAATTCTTATACGGGACAAGCATTGAAAAAGCAATTAGGAATGTGTAATGCGAAATGAAAACTCAATCGAAGCAAAAGAACGGGCGCACAGGACGTGCGCCCGCCGGCAACGAAAACAGGATGTTTTCTTTGCCGGAAACGCCCCTGCGAGGGGTCTTTTCTTTTTGCTACTTTTTCTTTGGACAAGCAAAGAAAAAGTAGATTCTATATACAAAAATTATTTTGAATGAATCGAAACAGCGAGTAGCCGAGAGGGTTTTGCGAATCCACTTTAGAAAAAAGGGGATTTTTTATTGCATAAGCAGTCCGAGCAAAGTATCTTTGGTGACTTCAAGAGGATCAAGATTTATGTCGCAGTCTTCAGCCGTAACATTTTCAAGAATTGCTCCCGCTCTTCTCAAAATCTCGTTCAAACTCAAATTCGATTTAAAAGCCGTGTTTACCGCACTAATGATGTCAATCGTCAGCCAAGTGCTCCGCGCAACAATTCTGTTCCCCATATTTCTGGAGAAGAAATAAAATTTTTTCGCACCGAGTTTGTCGGAAGAAAGGAAGCCGAGAAATTTTTCGCCCGAATTAATTTCGCCCGGCAAACAAAAAGCAATTTCGTGCGAGTCAACCAAATATTTTCTGTCGATTTTTTCCTGTTTAACATCGGCAAGAATCAGCTTGAACGGTACGGGCTTGGGATTCTCTTCGCGATAAGTGTAATTGTTGACGTTTGCCATAATATCTTCGTCCGTCACGGCTTCTCCCACAAAAAAAGCTTCCGTCGCACCGCCGCCTTTAACGGGCGCATCCGTCATGTCGCCCGAAAAAATTATCTTATGTTTTTCTGCGTTGATAAAATTTTCGTTCGCAAAATCATTATCCCAGCCGATGTCAAAGGAGTCGGAGTTCAAATGCATATCCAAATCCACGCGCAACTCTTCGTCATCCTCGACAAGATTAAACCAATGCACGCCGACAATAACCGATTTGCTCTCGAAATTGTACGACGAACCGTAAGGAATATTTCCGAAAAATTTTTTCTCGCTTGTCGGTACGGCGTAATTAAAACTTTCGGGGATATAAATTCTTTTGCCTTGAACATTCGGCTTAATGTCTTCGGCAACAGAATTCATAATCACGTCAAGAACTTCTTGCGCGTCGAATTTCAACCCGGCAAAAATACGAGGACGATGATGATGATAACCCATAACAAAAGCTTTTCCGTTGCGAATACTGTAGAGATAAGTGTCCGGTTTGGCTTGGCGATAAAGTATCGCATTGGCAATCGAAAGTTTTTTAAACGTCGTGACTTTGGCGAGTTCGTTTTTGAGTTCGTCAAGATCAATTTTTTCGGCGGAAGTCAAATGATCCAACAATCTCGGCTTAACAGGTTCATGATAACGAACAGCCAATTTTCGCATTTTGTTTATCGTCGAGCGCAGATAATCGGAGTGCGGCTTGAAAGCCAACCACAGCGGTTTGAATCTGTGGAAAACGCTTGCCAATTTTCCGAGCCCGTTCTTTTTTATGTAACTTGAAAACCAACCGTCAAAATCAACTTCGGAATTTTTCAAAGCAGAAATGGTTTCGTTATCTTTTATCAGCAAAGTCGAGCCCGTGCCGCGATAAATCATGTAACGCAAAAATTGCACGGGATTTTTCGGCAAAATGTTCAGCTGCTCGCAAAGTCTTACGGCAAATTCTTTGTTGGGCACGTCGTCAACTTTCAACTCAATGTCGAGGAAATCTGCCGCAGTCATAAGATCGGCGACGGTTTCTTCGGAAAGTGCCACGCCCGCTTGAATGAGTTTGTTCGCCCGAAATTCAATCTCCGCCTTGTCGAGCGCGTCAATGATTGTAATTTTTATCGGCTTGGCATCGGCGGGCAATTCCAAAACGTCGTTTGGAATGTAAACGAGATCTCTGTCGAAAATTCCGAGAGACTCCATCCCGTAAGTCGAAAAGTAATGGAGAAGTTTATTCGCCAAAAGTTTTTGCGGCGTGGAAGTTGCAACCGTCTCAAAAGATTTGTAAAAGCCCTGATTCAATTCATAAATGTTGTAGCCGAATTGTCTTTTCAAGAAGTCAAAAAATTTTCTGCCCGCAACGAAAGGACAACTGCGAAAGGCTTTTTCCGTGATAAAAAATCCGTTCGCAAGATTTCTCTCGTTGTTCAAAGTGTACGACGGAAATTTTTCGTCTTCAAAATTCGGGACAGCTTTGAACAATCGCAAAGAGACTTTGACAAAATCAGCCAGACGAAAAAGCCGACGCTTGCGATAAAATTCCTCAGCAGATTTTTTCATGCGAAAACCTCCTTCGTGAAAAAGAACAAGGGCAGTTGATTAACCGCCCCCGTTCTCTCGGCGGGAAGTACAGTGAACATATCGTGTTGCAGGAACTTCCTTTGCCGAAAAATTTTTATTTGATTAAACAAATTTTTTCTAAATCAGCCGTGCGCAAAATATCAGAAGCGAATATTTTTGTCAAGTAAAAAAAAATCTCCCGCCATTCGGGAGAAAAATTTTCAAGCTTTTTTATTTGGGCTTGTTGTCTTGAGAATTCAATTCTTGTTTTAATCGCCGTTTCAATGCCCAAGTTTCGGGATCTCTCTCCGCATCTTTAAGTTCCTCTTTCAATTCGTCAAATTTTCTCTGTCGGTCTTGAATCTCGTTAAACAATCTTTCATTCAACGATTTATAGCCATCAATCTCAAGATTCAATTCCCGATTGTTGTTGCTCAGATCAAAATTTGCGAAGAGCAAAATTATCATTGCGACAGCCAAGACTGCGATAACGCCCTTAAGAAATTTTTGCGATTGAAAAAAATTTTCTTCGCCCGGCGACTCTTTTGGAAATAGCGCATTGAGTGATTCAATAATTTTCCCGAAAACTTCATCTCTGCCGAGACAATAAGCGTCGAGATATTTCCCGACCGCCTTGCGAAAATTTTTTTCCTCATGATATTTGGAAGCTTCGGCAACTATTTTGTCGGTTTCAATTTTAAAAGTTGAAACGTCGGCTTGCAAAATTTTTTTCGGAATAATCGTTGCAGGCGGCTCGACCTCTTCACGAAAAAAAATGTCTTTAAGTTGCGTGTTCAAATTTTTATTGATGTCAACTGCGCGGACTTTCGCCGCCAAATCTTCATAGAAAAAAAGTTCCAGCCATTTAAGCAAAGTGCCGTCTTTATAACTCTGCACAAGCTCGGTCTCGTTGAAATTTTTCCTCACGTCTTCAACCGAATACATTAATTTCCCGTTCAATCTCAGCCGACAATTTTTTTTGTTCATAAAAATTTCTCCGCGCCTTACATTAACGCCCACAAAGTTTTTGTCGTTTTCCAAACATGCTTGAAGAATGCGGAATACTTTTCCCACTCCGATTTTAATTGTTCCCTTTCGGCGTCCGTTTCTCTGATTGAATTGCGGAATTCTGATTTTGTCGCCTCGATTTTTTTGTTAAGCGCGTCCGAAATTTTCGACCAATATTTACTTACGCCGGAAGAAATTTCCCACGTCAAACGGTTTTTTTCGGAAGTTGCCCTTTCATGAAATTCAAGTTCAAGCAGGCGGCTAAGATCTCTTTGAAAATTTGCTTCCAAAAAAATCAAATCATCTTCGGACGGTTTCTCCGTCATTTCAGCGAAATTGTTCAAAGAAAATACTCGCGAATTGCAACGGACGAGCGGAAGTAATTTTTCTGCCGAAAGAATTTCCGACAACGCGACGGGCGAACGAGTTTTTTTCAAAATAAACTTTGTGCCGACTTGTGCCTGAAAGTCATTGAGTTTATCTCCAAACTCGGCGGAAAAAAATAAAGTTATCAACTCGCGGGTTCGATTTTCCAAAAAAATTTGAACGCCCAACTCCAAAGCTCCGAGCATATTTTCATATTCCTTATTCAAGAGCGCGTCTTTTTCCGCCAAAAATTTTTTGAGTGCGGGCGGCAACTGCCCCGCGTAAACGTCATATAAATTTTGGCTGAGATAAATACTCGTTGCGATCTCGTTAAAAGTTTCGCGGCATTTTTTCTCGAAAGGATACCAAAATTTTTCCGCATATTGTTGCGAATCGTAAAGCAAAGCCTTGATAGCCAATTCGCCGAACAAAAGATTTTTATGTTCAATTAACCGCTGGATTTTCGGCGCGGAACTTTCGGCTTGCAAATTTTTTTCGCGGACTGCGCTCAAATGCTTGATGAAATGATTAGAGACAAAATCATTTTCGCATTGCAAAAAATTTTCGTTGAAGTCGCCGAGAAATTTATTCAGCTTGCCGCAGTCAATCATTTCGGTTGCCAAAATGTCGCGAAAACTTTTGAGGATGCCCGCCGACAAATTGAGATTTTCGGCGCGGGAAAAAGTGACATTGCTTTTGTCGAAGCCCTTTTGATTCAAGTATTCGAGGACTTGCGCCAAAATCAGCGGGACATTCAATTTGGCGTTGCCGCCGATTTTTTCTGTCGCAACGAAGAGAATATTTTCCGCCTTAAATTTTTTCAACGGACTCAAGTCGGGCTTCGGTTTGTCAAGAACAAAAATATATCCTTCGAGACTGCTTCCTTTCATCGACAAATTTTGAACATTGGAAGCAAGCGCGGGCGAGACATTGTTTTTCTCCAGATAAGATTTGAAACTTGCAATGTTTTTCTTGAGTGCCGCCCAATTCGATTGAGATATTATTTTTTCCACGTCGGAAGCGTTGAAAATTTTTTCGACCACATTAAGTTCTTTCAAAAGTTGATCTCTGTTCTCCGAAAACTTTTGAAAAGATTGTGTCTGTATCTCGAAAGGAATTTGAAGAAGGAAAAATTGCCGACAGAGCTCGTCGATAAATTTTTTCTCGGCGTCGTCGGGCACAATCAACGAAACAATTTCGGACGGATTATTTTCATCGTCGGCGGAAATGCCCGACAAAGTTTCGGACAAGCTGTGAACTTCGCGCCCGTCATTGAAAGTTACCTTGCAAGGATATTCAATTTCGCGAGCAAACCGAACATGACATTCCTCATTTTCGACTTCAAATTCCGAAGTCAAACTCCGAATTTCGGACGGATTTATTTCATGCGGTAAAAGGTAAACGTTTTTATTGTTGACAAAAACTCTGAGTGCGGCGTCCGCCTCGTCGGAAGAAAAAAGTTTTACTCTCATACTCTCACCTGCAAATGTTTATTCAATTCTTCCAGAGCAATCTTGACGTTTTCGGAAATTTTTCTGCGCTCGGCGTTGTCGGCTTTTTTCTTGTCGATATTTTTAAACTCCTCGTCGTAAATTTTTCGGGTGTTGGTTAAAACCCAATTTCTGAGAAGAGCACTCCGATCCTCGTCTTCGCGAGCAAATCTGACAACGTCCAGATTATAAATCATTGTTGCGATAAATTCTGTCTCCATGTGAAGTTCTTCGACAAGTGCTTGCGACATAAAGGCACGCAAATTTTTGATGTCTTCATCCAAAACTCCAAGTAAGTCGTCTTCATTTTTTATCTCGATGTCGTTGCTCTTGCTGATTTTTTCCAACCAAGACTCGGTTATTTTTTTCGGCAACTCAAAAGTACTTTCGGACATCGCATCATTGGTCGGAGTTTCGTTATTCAACGAATTGATGTAATTGTTAAATACAGTTTCTAGGACAGAAATTTTTTCTCGAACGTTTTTAGCCTTCCAATCGTCATCGACAGTACAAGATTTAAATTTTTTCTTCAGATGTTCTTCTGCTTGAAAATCTTTTCCGTTTTCTGCCAACTTCTTCGCCCATTGTTTCAGCGGCAAGTTGCCTGCAAATACCGGCGTAAATTTCAAATTGTTCGTGAAGAAATCCTGCAATTCTTTTTCGACGGCGACGGAGTCTTTTAAAATTTTTTCGTCGGGTGAAAAATTTTCGGAATCTGAACCTGCGCGGCGAGTTTTGAAGCCTTGTTGAGTCAAAATTTTTGAGAAAAACTCGGCTTGCGTTTTAAATTTATCCCCGTCGGTTTTGGCTTCAGATTCGGCATAATAATTTGCCAGCGAACGAAATATTTGGAAATTGTTTTTGTCGATGACTTTATCAAGACGTTCCGAGTTCAATGGACAACGTATTAATACCTCAAGGAGCAGGGAAATTTTTCCGAAAGCGAGCGGCTCCGTTAAATTTGACTTGGGACGTTCTTCCGTTTTGACTGTGCGCAACTGTTTAAAAAGTTCTTCAACGCTCTGTTCCAATTCTGCGCGGAAGGGCGAATCCTTTTTCATGCCCATGTTTTTCAAAAAAATATCTCGAAGGTCGAAGTTAAGTTCTTCTTCGCGAGACGTTACACTTTTTTTAATCACGGTTTTAATTTCGTCGGAAAAAGTTCCAAAAATTTTTTCGCGAAATTTTTTATCGACATCGCCGGCAGGAAAGGCTCCGTTCATGTTAAGGCGCATTCCGTTTCGTATTTCCTTTAAAGCAGATTTTGCCGCCTCGTCTTCGGAGTAAGAGGGAAAAATTTCTTTAATGTCTTCTTTGAGCTGTTTGCTGAACGTCACGTCTTTTGTTACCGTGCCTATTTCTTCCCAAAAAGGTTCGGCGGCGGCATGCAAAAATTTTTCAAAATTGGCAACGGCATCATAATAATATTCGCCGCCGTCTTCCGAGTCGATTCTTTCGCATTTGAGATGTATGTTTTTGAGGAAACCGCTTGCATCTCTGAGAATTTTTCCGACGCGTTCTTTGATCACTTTGCGGCGAACATTTTGATAGTAATCATCCAATTTTGCTCTTAGCAATTCCACTCCGCAAATCCCGCCGACAATTTCGGCAGTCAAATGCAAATTATTTTCCAGACAATTTTTCTCCTGCCCCGCATGATATTTTTCCGCTGAGCCGCAAACGATATATTTTCCGTCTTCGTCGGAGAGTCTTGCCTCTCTTACGGTTTGACGCAGAAGCTCTCTTTTTTGTTTTGCTTCGACGCCGTTTTTGGATAGATCGATTTTATTTCCGAAAACGAAAACTTTATCTTTGTAGAGTGTTCCGTATTTGTCTTTTCCGCTCGAGAACATGGCTGTGTGAGTGGAGCGGAGTTCCGCGCCCTCAAAAACACTGACGACCAAAATTATCGCGTCGGCATCATCGATCATTGCGGCGGTCTGAGCTTTATGAAGTTCCGTCGTAGAGTCGAAGCCCGGCACATCGTAGAGAACAATGTCCTTCATGTTTTGAAAATTGGTCGAGTAGATTGTAATTTCTTTTACGGCGTAAGGGTAGCCGTTGTTGTTGAGCAGATCGTTCAAAAATTTTCCCGTTATGAATTGTTTGAAGGCGGAAGTCGCCAGCAAATCGTCGCCTTTGAATTCAAAAATCCCGGTGCCGCCAAAAATATTTAATATGATGTGCATGTTATCGGTCATGGCTTTTGCGTCGGCAACTTTTTGATTAAAGCTTTCTTTCTCGTCGTCTTTTTCGGGCGCAGCCATCAGATGAGTTTCGATTTGATCCCAAGTCACGGAGTCAAAATTTATCCGGAGCTCACTTTTAGAAATTTGTTTGATCAATTCGCTGAAATTATTTTTGAACTCGGTTAGGATGCCGCCGCCGTTGCTTCCAAGCAAATTCAATATGGAATTTTTATTTTTGATCATGGCGCGGACGTCGTCTTTTCTGTTTTCATTGGCGTCAATTTCGTTCAGCATGTCCTGAATTTTATCCGTTGTCTTCTGATCTTCAAAATTTATAACGGCAGTTAAATTTTTTTTGACGGCGGCGGCGAGATTTTTTTCAAAATCGCTCTTCGGCTTGGCGTCGCTTGCCAAAAATTTTTTAATTTGCTCCGCCGTCACATTTTGAAAAACAGGATTGCCAATCAGTTTTTGGCGAATCTTGTTGATAACTTCATCTCTGTAATTATCGGTCGAAATTCCGATAACCGAGTAAGCAAATTTTTCCTTGAATTCTTTAAGAGTGTAGAGAACAACTTTGCCCTTGTTTTCTTCGCCGGCAACGGCTTTCGTAATCGTGAAAGTACAACGCGAATGTCCCGTCGGCAAAATTTCTCTTATGCCGATAAGCGCATTTCCCAAACTGCTTTTCCCCGAATTTTCCAAGCCGACTATTGCGACGGTAAATTTTCCGCTTTCGAGTTTGTCGCGAATTTTTTTGCAACGATCCGTCAGCTTCTTCAACTCGGAAATTTTTTCGGTGCTCTCTTCGGCTTTGAAAATTTTCAACCTTTCGTCTTTGTCGATAATGTCGCCAAAGGCTTTTATGATTTTGTCCAATGCTCCGATGAATTCCTTATCCATAAAAATTCCTCCGTCGGCAAAAAATTTTTCATTGCCGTTTAGATTCACATTTTGAAATTTTTCCGATTAAGAAGAAATCCCTCTCGATTGTCGAGAGGGATTTTTTATTTGTCGAATAAAAATTTTACGCAAGCACACGAGCGAGGCGCATATATTCTGGATTAAGTTGTTTTTTGTTGTTGACGGCGTCATGGAGATTAATCGAGACGACATGCCCGCGATTGAATCCGAAAACAATATCACTCAAGCCGGAGATAATTGCAAGTGCCGCATGTTCGCCGAGACGACTTGCATTGACGCGGTCAATAACCGAAGGCGAGCCGCCGCGTTGAATGTGTCCGAGTTTTGAAACGCGAGTATCAAGCCCGGTTTTTTCGGCGATAATTTTTCCGATTTCGTGTCCTTTGCCCGCGCCTTCAGCCACAACGACGAGAATATATCTCTTGCCCGCGTCGTAAGCTTGTTTCATTTCTTCGCACATTTCATCGAGATCGTATTCTTCTTCGGGAACGAGAATATATTCCGCGCCGCCCGAAATGCCCGAAACCATAGCGAGCCAGCCGCTGTTGCGTCCCATAACTTCAAGGACGATTGTTCTGCGGTGAGCCGACGCGGTGTCGCGCAATTTGTTAATCGCGTCAATGATTGTGTTCGCTGCCGTGTCACAGCCGATTGTATATTCAGAGCCCCAAACGTCATTGTCAATCGTGCCGGGAAGTCCGACAATCGGAATGCCCGTTTCTTGACTGAGAATCGACGCGCCGCGCAGAGAACCGTCGCCGCCGACGACAACCAAACCTTGAATGCCTCTGTCGACCAAATTTTTATAGCCGAGCGCACGACCTTCGGGCGTGGCAAAACGTCTGCAACGAGCCGTGCCCAAGAAAGTTCCGCCGCGCTGAATTATGTCGGCGACATCTCTGGATTGCATCTCGAACATTTCTTCATCAAGCATACCGTGATAGCCGCCGCGAATTCCCCAAACTCTTACGCCGTGATGAAGTGCCGTGCGCGTTACCGCACGAACCGCCGCGTTCATGCCGGGGCTGTCGCCGCCCGAAGTCATTACTGCAATACTTTTTAGCATAACCGAATCCCCTCCTGCCAAAATACCCTTAATCGACGTTCAATCCGCCGAGAAATTGTCTTTGCCAATGATAGCACAAATTTTCTGAAATGCAAATATCACAAGCCGCGCAAGCAGAAAAATTTTTCTTGATTGACAGTGCAAAAAAGAATTTGATATTATTCGCGCAGAAAATTTTGCCTGCTTAAAAAGCGGAGAACAGATGTCGCGCCCGAATGCTTCAAAAGATTGAATTCACTCGCCGCGAACAGTTTTGAGAAAATTTTTTTCGGAGGTTTTGGAAATGAAACACGGCGCAATTTTCGATATGGACGGAACACTTTTCGACACGGAGAAATTTTATTTTCAAGCTTGGCTGGACGTGGCGGAAGAGTTTGGCGAAAAAAGAAATCCCGCCGTTCCAACTCAAGCGGCAGGTACAAATATGGACGAGCAGACGCAACGAATCGTTAAAAAATTTTATCCGAACATTGACGCGAAAAAATATGTTGCTCGTGTGCTTGAAGTCGCCCGCGAAGTTCCGAAGAAAAATCTTGAACTTATGGCGGGCGTCGAGGAGATTTTAAAATTCTTTCAAACCGAAGGAATTTCTATGGCGGTGGCAAGCTCTGCGCCCGTCGTAACTATCGAAAAAAATTTGTCGCGAGCAAATCTGCGCGGCTACTTTAAAATTTTGGTTGGCGGCGATAAAGTTTCAAGAGGCAAGCCCGCACCCGATATTTTTTTGCTTGCCGCAAAGGAATTGAATCTTGCGCCGAGTGATTGTTACATTTTCGAGGACAGTTTTAACGGAATAAGGAGCGCGGCGGCTTCGGGCGGCGCGGCGATTATGATTCCCGATCAATTTCAGCCGACGGAAGAAATTAAAAATCTCTGCGCGGCGATTTTCCCGAATTTAAATGAGGCAAAGCTGGCGATTATGGAGGGGCATTTATGAAGGTTGCAATAATTATGGGCAGTGACAGCGATTGGGGCGTTATGAAGGCGGCGGTCGAGACTTTAAAAAATTTCGGCGTCGAAACGGAAATAACTGTGGCTTCGGCGCACCGCACGCCGCAAAAAGTTCATGACTTTGTTAAAAATTCTTCCGCGCAGATTTTCATAGCGGCGGCAGGCATGGCGGCTCATTTGGCGGGCGTCGTCGCAAGTCTTACGACAAAGCCTGTTATCGGCGTCCCGATTAATTCCGAGCCGTTCAAAGGTTTGGATTCGCTTTTAAGTACCGTTCAAATGCCCGGCGGAATTCCCGTGGCGACAATGGCTGTAAACGGCGCGAAAAATGCCGCGCTCTTCGCAACAGAAATTCTTGCACTTCAAGACAACGAACTTGTAAAAAAATTGATCTCCTACCGCGAAAAAATGGCGGAAGAGATCGATCTCAAAGATAAAAAAATCAAGGAGGTTTCATTATGAATACCAGAACACACGAAATTATTCGCGAGTATATCGGAGTGTTGACTCATCAAGCTCTCAACCGCGAATTGACTTGGACGACGGCGGTCGGCGACATGGAATATCGCTACATTATCAAAGAGCTTTTGCCCGATGGAACAGTTGGAAAAGATTTGCTCGGCGTCTCCTACAGAATGCGCTCCGTTGACAGCGTAGACCTCACCATTAACGGCGAAACTTTCCGCACGCGCAACAAGCCCATTATCGAACGCGTCGGTATGCTTTTCCGCATTATCAACTACGAGAAAAAAGATAACGTCATCAGCGACAACACGATTAAATTCATGCGCCAATACGTCAATGAAAATAGGTGATAGGTTATAGGTTATAGCTGATAGGGAGATGATTTAAAAAATGTCAACGGTGGTTATAAGCGGTGCGCAATGGGGCGACGAAGGCAAAGGAAAAATCGTCGACTACCTTGCGGCGCAGGCGGACACGGTTGTCAGATTTCAAGGCGGAAGCAATGCCGGACACACCGTCACGGTAAACGGCGAGGAATATAAACTTCGCCTTCTGCCGTCGGGTATTTTGTACAAAGGAACGACCTGCGTTATCGGCAACGGCGTTGTTGTCGATCCGCAATGTTTGCTTGAGGAAATTGATAACATGCAAAAGCGCGGCGTCGATACTTCGGGCATTCGCGTTTCAAATCGGGCGCATGTCGTCATGCCTTGGCACAAACTTTTTGACGAGCTCAATGAAAATCTGCGCGGAGAAAATAAAATCGGCACAACCAAACGCGGCATCGGTCCCTGCTACATTGACAAGGACGACAGAATCGGGATTCGCATTTGCGATTTGATTGACCGCGAAGAATTTTCCTCAAAAGTCGCGCAGGTTATCAAGATTAAAAATTTGATTCTGGAAAATGTTTACAATCACGAGCCGCTTGATGCCGATGAAATTATTCGCGAGTATGAAAGTTACGCCGAGAGACTTCGTCCTTTTGTCTGCGATACAATTACTTTGCTCAACGAAGAAATTGACGCGGGCAAAAAAATTTTGTTTGAAGGCGCGCAGGCAACGATGCTCGACATTGATTACGGCACTTATCCTTTCGTCACGTCAAGCCATCCGATTAGCGGCGGCGTAGGAATTGGAGCGGGCGTCGCGCCGAAAAAAATTGATAAAGTTTTCGGCGTCGTCAAAGCATATTGTACCCGCGTCGGCGAAGGACCTTTTCCAACTGAACAGCTTAACGAGATCGGCGATAAACTTCGTGAGGCGGGACATGAATTCGGAACGGTCACGGGGCGTCCGCGCAGAACAGGTTGGCTTGATGCCTGCGTTGTGAAATATGCGGGACAACTAAGCGGCACGGATTATATGGCGGTTACGCGCCTTGATATTCTTGACGGCTTCGACGAAATAAAAATGTGCACGGCTTACAAGCTTGACGGAAAAATTTTAAATGAAATTCCCGCGAGCTTGAAAGTTTTGGCGAAGGTCGAGCCCGTCTACGAAACTTTTGCGGGTTGGAAAACCGACATCAGCAAAATTCGCCGCTATGAAGATTTGCCCGCCAATGCCAAAAAATATTTGGAGCGCATGGCTGAAGTTACCAAAATCAAACTCGGAATTGTTTCTGTCGGTCCGAACAGAGAACAGACGATTGTTCTTGCCGAAAATATTTTCTAAAAAAATTATCCCTCTCCAAAACGGAAAGGGATTTTTTTTATTTGCAAATCGGTTTTCAGTTGTTGATTATAAAAGACATCTCGGCTTGATAAGTTTCGTTGACGGAAAGTTTTATTATGCCTTCCTTATCCTTGAGTTCGCCCGAAAAATCTTCGTAATCGGCGTGCCCAAGCCAAGGCTCAATGCAGACGAAAGGCGCGCCGCCCTGCGCGGGTGTCCAGAATCCCCAATACGGGAAATTTTTTGCGCGAACAGTCAGCGACTTGGAACTTTTCCGCGAGCAAACAGAAACTTCATCAGATTTTAAATCGTCGATAACAAGCGCGTCGCCTTTGAAAATTTCGTAATTCAAATTGAGTTCCGTCCCGTCGAGTGTCGGAATTCTTTCGTGAGTCAAAGTTCCGTCAGCCGCCAAAGGAAGCCGCGCAGATTTTTCCGATTGATTGAACTTCAAATAGCAGTCGGTGAAATTTTCTCTGTAGGAAATGGGGCAACAAATGGCGGGGTGTGCTCCGATTGAAAAATAAATTTCCTTGTCATCGATGTTGGCAACTTTCCAAAGAACTTTAACTTCGTTGCCGATAAGTTTAAAAGAAATTTCCAGACGGAAGCGGTAAGGATAGACGGCGAGAGTGGCGGCGTTGGATTCGAGAGCGAATGTGATTGAATCGGGCGCGGCGTCAACCAGCCAAAAATCGCTCGTGCGGGCGAAGCCGTGTTGTCCCATTTCAAATTCCTTGCCTTCGGCGCGATATTTGCCGCCTTTGACTTTGCCGACAATCGGGAAAAGCACGGGCGAAGAATATTTCCACCAAGTAGGATCGCTGTCGAAAAGATATTCCGTGCCGTCTGAAAGCGCGGTTATCGATTTAAGCTCCGCGCCGCGATCTGCCACCGAGATTTTAAGAATTTCGTTCTGAAGAGTGTGCAACATAAAAATTTCTCCTCTCAAAAATTTTTCCCATTGTAAATCAAAAATTCCCTTCGCGCAATAAAAATGCCCGCAATTTAACGGGCAAATTTTTTACTCCGTAATGAGACGGACATTATTTTTTTCAAAGTAAGTCAAATATTTTTCGGGCGGCGGCGCGTTCATGATAATGTTGTCGAGATTTTTTAATTCGCAGTAAGTCATCAGCGAGGCAATTTCCAATTTTGAGTTGTCAACGAGTAAAAAGTTCGGGCAATTTTTTTGAACGAGCCGCTGTTTTATTTCACACTCAAGCGGCGAAGCATTTGTCGCGCCGTGTTCAATGGAAATGCCCGTGCTCGCCAAAAAAACCTTCGAGAAATTATAAGCTTTGATGCTGGCAATGACGCCCGGACCGACGAGCGCATTTGACGGCGGATAAACGTAACCGCCCGTCGCAATGACGTTGAGATTGTTATAACGCGCCGCGTAGTTGATAACGTAAATGTTCGCCGTGACAATCGTCAGCTGTTTTTTGTTAATCAAATGCGGCAGGAGATGCATTGTCGTTGTGCCCGAATCAATGTAAATGACTTCGCCGTCATGAATCAGCGAGGCGGCAAGTTGCGCGACAATTTTTTTCTCGGCGACGTTGCGAATTTCGCGAGCGGCAAAAGGTTCGGGCGAATTGGCATCCGAATTTTTTAAAACGATTCCGCCGTAAACTTTTTCTATAATGCCTTCGGCGTCCAACTCTGCAATGTCGCGGCGGATTGTATTTTTCGATACGGAAAAAATTTCGCAGAGCTCGTCAAGAGAAATAATCTGTCGCTCTTTGATAAGTTCATGGATTTTATTAATGCGGTCTGCTTTCAACGCGTTTCAACCTTTCTTGCTCAATCGGTAAATTTTGCGGCGCAATTTTTTTTATGATAAATGCTATTATAGTTTAACTTTCGGGAACTTACAAGCACTTTTTTGACAATTCGGAATGGTAAAAAATTTTTCTTTCAAGTATTGACTTTAGACAAAAAATAATTTAGATTATCGGCAGAAAACAACCAACACTTTATCAAAAAATTATTTTAGGGGAGTGAACTTTATGGGTTATATTTTCATGGTACCGGCGAAAATTATCTCCGGTGTCAACGTCATTTCCGAGTTGGGAGATCACATTGCGGGCAAGGGCACAAAGGCTCTTATCGTGACGGATCAATTTATGGTCAAGTTCGGCAATGCGGCAAAGGTCGAAGACGCGCTGAAAAAAGTTAATATTCCTTACGTCATTTTTGACGGCGCGAACACCGAGCCGACCGACAAAATCGTTGAGGCGGGCTTGAAAGTTTACAAGGAAAACGGTTGCGATTTCATTATTGCATTGGGCGGCGGCTCGCCTATGGATACCGCGAAGGCTATCGGTTTCATGACGACGGCGGGCGACAGAAAAATCAATTCCTACATGCATGAAGTTATCGACATGCCCGTTCCTTACCTTGTGGCGATTCCGACGACGGCTGGCACAGGCTCCGAAGTTACCAAGAACACAATCATTTCCGACACCGAAAACAATGTCAAAATGCTTCTCGGCGGTCCTTCGATTATTCCCGCATTGGCAGTTGTAGATCCGACTTTCACAATGACTGCGCCTCCGGGAGTCACGGCGGCAACGGGTATCGACGCCCTTTGTCATGCGATTGAGGCTTACACGTCCAGAAAAGCTCAGCCGCTTACTGATACTTTTGCAATTTCCGCCATCACAAAAATTCACAAGAACCTTCCGATTTGCTACAAGGACGGAAAAAATGAACAGGCGCGCCTTGCAATGTCAATCGCCGCGCTTGAGGCAGGTATTGCGTTCAACAATGCGTCCGTTACAATCGTTCACGGCATGAGTCGCCCGATTGGTGCGCTTTTCCACATTGCGCACGGCGTTTCAAATGCCGTCCTTTTGCCCGCTTGCCTTGAATTCGCGATTGAAGAAAACACCGCTCGTTTTGCGCACATCGGAAGAATTATGGGCGTTGCAGACGAAAATACTCCCGATCATGATGCGGCGGTTGCCATGGTTAAAGAAGTTGCCCGCTTCTGCAAAGAAGTAGGCATTCCTTCTCTTGAAGAACTCCTTGCAAAAGGCAAGCACACCAAAGAAGAATTTATTTCCTATCTCGACAAAATGGCGTCTGACGCTTTGGAGAGCGGCAGTCCGCAAAATACAATGCGCATTCCCACAAAAGAACAAATCATTGAGATTTACAAAAAGCTCTTTTAATCGGGACGCGCTTTTATGTTTGAAGGAATAAAAAAATTCGGCTTCGGCTTGATGAGACTTCCGAAGCTTGCCGACGGAACGATTGACATTGCGCTTGTAAAAAAATTGGTTGATGAATTTTTGGCGGCGGGCTTTACCTACTTCGACACGGCTTGGGCTTATCCCGGCTCGGAAGAAGCAATTCGTGCGGCGTTGGTTGAACGTTATTCCCGCGAAAAATTTCAACTCGCAACCAAGCTTGCCGCATGGAGAGTAAAAGCTCAAGACGCGGCGTTGAATCAGTTTGAAGAATCACTTCAAAGGACGGGCGCAGGTTATTTCGATTTTTATCTGTTGCACAATCTCGGCGATTATCGCACAAAATTTTTCGACGACTTCAACGTTTGGGAATTTGTTCGGGAGAAAAAATCTGCGGGCTTGATTAAAAATCTCGGTTTCTCCTTCCACTCGACGCCCGAAGAATTGGAAAAAATTTTCTCGGCGCATCCCGAAACAGATTTTGTTCAGCTCCAGATAAACTACGCCGATTGGGACGCGCCCGCGATAAAATCTCGCCAATGTTACGAAGTCGCGCAACGTCACGGAAAAAAAGTTGTGGTTATGGAGCCCGTCAAAGGCGGCATGTTGGCTGAACCGCCCGCGCAGGTCGAAAAAATTTTGAAGACAGCCGAGCCCGATTCTTCGTCCGCGTCATGGGCTTTGCGATTCGCGGCAAATCTCGAAGGCGTTGCGGTTGTCTTATCGGGCATGAACTCTTTGGAGCAAATGCGCGATAACATTTCGACGCTGAAAGATTTTACAAAACTCACACTCGCGCAGGAAAAAGTTATCGACGACGCCCGCACAGAACTTTCAAAAATCCCGCTGATTCCCTGTACCGCCTGCGATTATTGTGCCGCCGTCTGTCCGCAAAAACTTCCGATAAGCGGTTTCTTCGCAATGCTGAATCACTTAACGCTTTTCGGGAACAAAACTTTTGCAAGTCGGCGCGAAGGTTGGTTGGCAAGGGCTCGCGATAAAAATCCCGCGTCAAGTTGCCTGAAGTGCGGGCGTTGCGAAAAAGTTTGTCCGCAACACATTCCCATCAGAAAAAATCTTTTGAAATTTGTTAATGAGTTTGAGAGGTGATTAAATGCCGCTCGTAAAAATGACTGAACTTTTCGCGGCGCGTGAAAATAATTCGTTCGCGGTCGGCGCGTTCAACGTCTCGAATATGGAAATGGCGATGGGCGCGATAAAAGCCGCCGAAGAACTCAACGCCCCGCTGATTTTGCAAATCGCCGAAGGCAGATTGAAATATTCGCCGCTCGATTTGCTCGGAGTCGTAATGATTGCCGCCGCCAAAAAATGCAAAATGCCGACGGCAGTTCACCTTGATCACGGCTCAACTTTGGAAACGATCAAACTTGCCTTGTCGCTCGGCTTTACTTCGGTAATGTTCGACGGCTCGAAATATCCGCTTGAAGAAAATATCAGACGCACTCGCGAAGTCGTAAAAATTGCTCACGCACAAGGCGCGGCTGTCGAGGCTGAAATTGGGCGCGTCGGCGGCGCGGAAGGCGATTATAAAGCTGTTGACGTTTTGGTTACGAGTGTAGATGAAGCAAAAAAATTCGCCGAAGAAACGGGCGTTGACGCATTGGCGGTCGCTATCGGCACGGCGCACGGAAATTACACCGTTCAACCCAAGCTCCGAATCGACAGGCTTAAAGAAATTTTTGACGCCGTAAAAACTCCGCTTGTATTGCACGGCGGCACCGGCTTAACCGAAGACGATTTTAAAAATTGCATTGCCGGCGGCATTAAAAAAATCAATATCGCGACGGCAAGCTACGACAATTCGGCGAGAAAAATTCGCGAAGTCTGCGCGGAAAATCCCAACGCAAAATTTTTCGACTTCAGCGACGCCATTGTTCAAGGCACTTTTGAAAATGTTAAAAAGCACATGAAAATTTTTGGGCTCGAAAATCTTTTGGCTCAATGATTTTCTGCAACGGCAAGCTGTGACAATTCGGCGAAAAAAATTCGCGAAGTCTGCGCGGAAAATCCCAACGCAAAATTCTTCGACTTCAGCGACGCCATTGTTCAAGGCACTTTTGAAAATGTTAAACGCCACATGAAAATTTTTAATCCCGAAAGGAGATAATTTATAATGACAACTCTGCAAGAAGCAATTAAGGCTTATCCGCAAATGGAAGTTTGGAACGACTCCTGCTCGTGCAAAGAGCTTACCTACGCTCTCGAAAACTGCGCGGCATCCGGCGCGACCACAAACCCCGCTATCGTCTTCAACGTTCTCAAAAAAGAATTGCCCGATTGGGAAGACACCATTAAACAAATCATTGCCGACAACCCGACTTACACCGAAGATGACGTTGCGTGGAAAGTTATCGAAGCTCTCGGCTTGAAAGCGGCAAAATTGCTTGAGCCCATGCACGAAGAAAATCACGGGCAACGCGGCAAAATTTCTTTCCAAGCCAATGCAAAATTCTATCAGAATCCCGAAAAACTCGTTGAACACGCCGTCCAGCTCGCAAGTCTCGCGCCGAATATCCAAATCAAAGCTCCCGCCAGCAAAGCCGGTATCAAAGCTTTTGAGGAAATGACTTATCAGGGCGTCTCCATCAATGCGACGGTTTCTTTCACTGTTCCGCAGGCACTCGCGGTTGCCGAAGCTGTCGAGCGCGGCTTGAAACGTCGTGAGGCGGAAGGCAAAGATACTTCTTGGATGCATCCCGTTTGCACAATCATGGGCGGCAGAACAGACGATTATCTTAAAGCTTATCTCAAAGGCAAAGATTATATCATTCATCCCGATGCTCTCGAATGGGCGGGCGTTGCCGTCTTCAAAAACGCTTACAAGATTTACAAAGAACGCGGCTATCGCACGAAACTTTTGTTCGCGGCTTATCGCAACCTCCATCACTTTGAACAATTCATCGGCGGCGACGTTGTCCTTACAATCACTTCCGACTTCCAAAAGAAATATAACGGCACGAAGATTGAGATCAAAGAGCATATGAGCGAGCCTGTTCCGCAACAATGGCTTGATGAACTTATGACGATTGACGAATTCCGCCGCGCTTACGAACCCGACGGCATGAAGCCCGAAGAGTTCCAACACTACGGCGCGTTCCTTCGCACAATCAATCAGTTCTTGGGCAGCTATGCGGGGCTCGTCGAACTCGTCCGCAAATACATGATTGTGTGATTAGGGAAATGGGAAAAGGGAAATGGGAAAAGTCTTTTCCCCACTTCTCCCGTTTCCCTTATCCTTTGTCCCTAAGGAGGTTTCAAAATGGCTCTCATTGAATTTGATCAGAAAAGAGACCGCGACGTTGTCATAATCGGCAGAGCGACTCTCGACTTCAACCCGAACGAAATTCATCGCACTCTCGACAAGGTAAAAACTTTTTCAATGTATCTCGGCGGCTCGCCCGGCAATATCGCCGTCGGACTTAATCGGCTCGGAAAAAAAGTCGGCTTTATCGGTTGCGTATCGAATGATCAGTTCGGCGATTTTATTATTAACTTCTTTAAAGATCGCGGCATCGACACAACGCAAATGACTCGCGCAAAACACGGCGAACGTATGGGCTTGACTTTCACCGAAATTAAAAGCGAAACCGAAAGTTCAATCCTCATGTATCGCGATAAAGTTGCCGATTTGCAAATTGCGCCCGAAGATGTCAGCGAAAATTATATTGCGGGCTCCAAAGCTCTGATTGTTTCGGGCTTGGCATTGGCGGCGGCTCCCAGTCGCGAGGCTTGCTTGACGGCGGCGCAATACGCCAGAATGCACGGCACAAAAATTATTTTCGACATTGATTATCGCCCTTACACTTGGCGTTCAAAAGAAGAAATTGCAATTTACTATTCGTTGATGGCGCGGTTAAGTGACGTTATTATCGGCTCGCGTGACGAAGTGAATTTTGCGGAACTTTTGCCCGAAGACGCCGAGACTCCGCCCGATCATGAAATTGCGGAAAAATATTTGTCGTTCGGAAATAAAGTTGTCGTCATTAAGCACGGCAAGCGCGGCTCCGTTGCCTACACAACGGATCGTCACGCTTACAAAGTCGATTCTTATCACGTGAAACTTTTAAAGAGTTTCGGCGGCGGCGACGCTTACGCTTCGGCTTTTGTTCACGGCTTGCTTGAAGGTTGGGAAGTTCCCGAAGCTTTGAGACATGCAACGGCACACGCGGCAATGGTTGTGGCAAGTCACAGTTGTTCGGAGGCAATGCAGACGATTGATCAGATTAACGCCTTCATCAAAGAACATTCTGACGAAGAAGTTATCACGGAAATTGATTGGAAGACGAAAATTTAGGAACTAGGAACAAGGAACTAGGAACCAGTTTACTGTTCCCTACTAATCACTGGTTCCTAATTACTGGTTCCTAAGGAGGAGTTCAAATGAAATTTGGCAGACTCGGCACCGAGTTAAAGCACGGTTACAACGCAATGACAACCCGCGAAAGTGATATGCTGATGGACATCGGCTATCAAGTCATGGACGCAAATGAAATTATCGAACTCGAAGACCCGTTCCAAGAAAGCGCGATTGTCATTTTGACGGGCGAAGTTGAAATTCGTTGGGACGACAAAAAAGAAATTATGCGCCGCGAGTCTCTGATTGATGAAAATCCTTTCTGCCTGCAAGTTCCCCGCGCCAAAAAAGTTTGGATTAAGGCGAAAGTCGACACGGAACTTTTGATTCAGAAAACAATGAACGACAGAGATTTTGCTCCCGTATTCTATCGCCCCGAAGATGTTCAATGCGATATTTTCGGCGCGGGACTTTGGAACGCGACGGCGGAGAGAACCGTCCGCACAATTTTTGACTACAGCAACGCGCCTTTTTCAAATCAAGTCAACGGCGAAGTTATCAACAGCCCCGGTCGTTGGTCGGGATATATTCCGCACAATCATCCTCAGCCCGAAGTTTACACCTATAAATTCGACAAGCCGCAAGGTTTCGGCGCGGCATTTATCGGCGACAACGCTTTTAAAATCACTCACAACAGCTGGTCGGAAATTTCGGGCGGACTTATGCATCCGCAAGTTACGGCTCCCGGCTATGCAATGTGGTATTCGTGGATGATTCGCCATTTGCCCGAAGAACAGGGCGGCGCATGGAAGAAAACTCGTACCGATTTACCCGAACACACTTGGCTTTTAGATCCAAACGCTAAAATTTGGCAACCGCACAGATAATTAGGAATGAGGAATTAGGAATTAATAATTAAAAGGCGTTCCCAATTCCTAATTCATAATTCCTAATTCCTAATTAAAATTGGGGGATTTTTTTATGGCTAAAACAATCAGACTTACGGTGGCGCAAGCTCTCGTTAAGTTTTTGAATAACCAATACATTGAGTTTGACGGCAAAGAAAATAAAATGTTTGAAGGTATCTTCAGCATTTTCGGACATGGAAACGTCGTCGGCATGGGTCAAGCACTCGAAGAAGATGCGGGCGATTTGATTATGCGCATGGGACGCAATGAACAGGGCATGGCTCATGCGGCTATGGGTTTTGCAAAACAAAAACGCCGTAAGCAAATGTATGCTTGCACTTCGTCCGTCGGTCCCGGCGCAATGAATATGGTTACCGCCGCCGCAACTGCAACCGCGAATTGCATTCCCGTTCTTTTCCTGCCCGGCGATACCTACGCAGATCGTCAGCCCGATCCTGTTCTTCAACAGATGGAGCAACCGACAAATTTGGCGATAACTGCCAATGATGCTTTCAAAGCTGTTTGCAAATATTGGGACAGAGTCACGCGCCCCGAAATTTTGATGACGGCTTGTATAAATGCAATGCGCGTCCTTGCAGACCCTGCAGATACCGGCGCGGTTTGTATCGCTCTGCCGCAGGACGTTGAAGGCGAGGCTTACGATTATCCCGAATATTTCTTCCAAAAAAGAGTTCATCACATTGACAGACAAGCTCCTTCTGCGCGGGCGATTAAGGCGGCTGTCGAACTTCTCAAGACGAAGAAAAAACCGCTCCTTATTTTCGGCGGCGGCGTAAAATATTCCGAAGCCGAAGAATCCTTCCGCAAATTTGCCGAGAAATTTAATATCCCGTTCGGCGAAACGCAGGCGGGCAAAGGAACAATTCTTTGGAATCACCCGTTGAATCTCGGCGGCGTCGGAGAAACGGGCGGTTGCGGAGCAAATGACATTGCGGCTGTCGCGGACGTCGTTATCGGCGTCGGCACTCGCTATACAGACTTCACAACTTCTTCAAAATGGATTTTCCACAATCCCGAAGTTCAATTCATAAATATCAATGTCTCCAAATTCCACGCTTACAAGCTCGACGGTTTGCAAATCGTTGCGGACGCGCAGGCGGGCATTGACGCTTTAAGCGCGGAACTTGAAAAAACCGATTGGAAAGTTTCTGACGAATACAAAGCCGAAGTCAAAGCGTCCAAAGAAAAATATGACGCTGAAGTTGATCGTGTTTATCATGTCGAATACACGGGCAAAGATTTTGTTCCCGAAGTTGTCGACGGGCTCGATTTCGCGAAAGTCAGCGAAGAATTTATCAAACTCACGGGCTCCAGCCTGCCGCAATGCAGAGCTTTGGGCATTGTCAACGAAACTATTGACGAAAACGCGATTATGGTTGCCGCAAGCGGTTCAATTCCCGGCGACGTTCAGCGCGTGTGGCGTGCAAAATCTGTCGGCGGCTATCATGTCGAATACGGTTTCAGTTGCATGGGTTATGAAGTCAACGCGGCTCTTGGCGTAAAACTCGCCGAACCCGACCGCGAAGTTTATGCAATGGTCGGCGACGCGGCTTATATGATGCTCCATTCCGAACTTCCGCAATCCATTGCCGAAGGCGTCAAGATTAATGTTATTCTTTTCGACAACATGACGAACGGCTGTATCAACAACCTTGAAATCGGGCACGGACAAGGCAGTTACGGAACGGAATTCAGATTCAGAACTCCGACGGGGCTTAACGGCGGCTTTGTTCCGATTGATTTTGCAATGAACGCCCGCTCCTATGGTTGCGTTGCCTATACCGTCCACACTGCCGACGAACTTAAGGCGGCTATCGAAGACTCCAAGAAACAAAAAGTCTCCACGCTGATTGATGTTAAAGTTTTGCCGAAAACAATGGTTCACGGCTACGGCGATTGGTGGAGAGTCGGTGTCGCGCAGGTTTCCAAGTCCGAGAAGATCCAAAAGATTTACAAAGAGCTTATGGCTCCGAATCTCGCGGCGGCAAGAAAGTATTGATAAGATGGAAAGATGGAGAGATTGAAAGATGGAAAGTACTTTCGATCTTTCCACCTTTCGATCTTTCCATCTAAAACATAAAGCCATTTGTTGGATAGGGGAAAATATTAAAGAACTCATGAAATGTGAGGGGGTACAACAATGGCACAGGGTATTTCTCATGAAACCTACCTGCGTCGAGTAATGATTGTCTCGACATTCGGCGGTTTGCTGTTCGGTTACGATACGGGCGTTATCAACGGCGCACTTGCATTTATGGCAATGCCCGATCAGCTGAATTTATCGCCGGCAATGGAAGGTTTGGTCGCAAGCGGTCTGTTGGCGGGTGCGGCAATCGGTTCGTTCTTGGGCGGACGCATTGCCGACACCGCCGGTCGCCGCAAAATGATCCTTTACTTGGCATTTATCTTTTTCTTCGCCGCTAACGGTTGCGCACTTTCTCCAAACGCCGAAGTTTTGATTTTCTGTCGCTTCGTCTTAGGTTTGGCAGTCGGCGGCGCGTCGGTTACGGTTCCCGCATTTTTGGCTGAAATGGCTCCCGCCGAACGACGCGGGCGCATGGTTACTCAAAACGAATTAATGATTGTTACCGGGCAACTGCTGGCTTTCGTCGTCAACGCGGCTATGGGCGTTACTTTCGGCTCGACGGGCGGCATTTGGCGTTACATGTTGGCTATCGCCTCGACTCCCGCCGTTGTTTTGTGGCTCGGCATGTTGAGTGTCCCCGAATCTCCGCGTTGGTTGATTGTTCAGGGCAGAATCGGCGAGGCTCTCGAAGTTTTAAAGAAAATTCGCGAGGAAAAACGCGCGCAACAAGAACTTGACGAAATTAAAGATACAATCGCTATGGAAAGCAGCGTTCAGCAGGCAACTTACTCCGATTTAGCCGTTCCTTGGGTGCGCAGAATCGTTTTTATAGCAATGGGCGTTGCAATTTGCCAACAAATTTCGGGCGTCAACTCAATTATGTATTACGGCACGCAAATTTTGACGGAAGCAGGTTTTTCTACGCAAGCCGCTCTTATCGGCAACATTGCCAACGGCGTTATCTCTGTCAGCGCAACTTTCTTCGGAATTTGGATGATGGGACGGCATGGACGCCGCCCGTTGATTATGACGGGGCAAATCGGAACTATGGCTTGCCTTTGTGCAATAGGTATCGCGTCAAATGCTTTTGAAGGCTCGGCAACTTTGCCTTATGTCGTCCTTTGCTTGACTGTTACCTTCCTTTTCTTCCAACAAGGTTTCCTTTCGCCCGTGACTTGGCTCTTACTTTCCGAACTTTTCCCCGTAAGACTGCGCGGTATGGGCATGGGTTGCGCAGTCCTTTGCTTGTGGGTTACAAACTTCTTTATCGGATTCTTTTTCCCGCAACTTCTCTTCAGCTTCGGGCTCTCGGCGACGTTTTTTATCTTCGCAGGCATCGGTTTACTCGGTTTGCTGTTTGTTATTAAGTTTGTTCCCGAAACTAAAGGGCGTTCCCTTGAACAAATCGAACGTGACTTCAGAAATTACGACAAAGCTTGAAATGCAATTAGCAATTAGTAATGAGTAATTAGCAATTAAAGACGAAATCATTACTCATTACTCATTTCACATTACTAATTATTTTTTGGGAGGGTTTTAAATGGCTAAAATTAAATTGGGCATCGCTCCTATCGCTTGGACGAACGACGACATGCCCGATCTCGGAAAAGAAAACACTTTTGAACAATGCGTCAGCGAAATGGCGTTGGCGGGCTTCACGGGTTGCGAAGTCGGCGGAAAATATCCAAAAGATACCGCCGTTCTCAAAAAAGCTCTCGATCTGCGCGGGATGTCCATCGCGTCCGCTTGGTTCAGCTCGTTTTTGCTCACTCAACCTTATGAACAAGTCGAAAAAGATTTCATTGCTCACTGCGAATTCCTTCATACTATGGGCGCGAAATTCTGCAACGTTGCCGAGCAGGGCAATTCCATTCAAGGCAAGTTCGATAAAGCCGTTTTCGCCGATAAACCTTACAATTCCGAAGAACAATGGAAACTTTTAACCGAAGGTTTGAATAAACTCGGCGCAACCGCTAAAAAAATCGGCTTGACAATGACTTATCATCATCATATGGGTACCGGCGTTCAAACTACGGAAGAAATTGACCGCCTTATGGCTGAAACCGACCCCGAACTCGTCTGGCTCCTCTATGATACAGGGCATCTTGTCTGCTCCGGCGAAGATTATCTCGCAATTCTCAAAAAATATCTCCCCCGCATTCGTCACATCCATTTAAAAGACGTTCGCATGAACATTCGCAACCAAGTTAAGGAAAAAAATATGTGTTTCCTCGACGGAGTCCGCGCAGGCATGTTCACGGTGCCCGGAGATGGCGACGTTGACTTTGAACCCATTTTCGACATCGTAAATGCCTCCGATTATGACGGTTGGTATATCGTTGAGGCGGAACAAGACCCCGCTAAAGCCAATCCGCTCGAATATGCGATTAAAGCTCGCAAATATATCAGAGAAAAAGCCCATCTCTAATTAAAAATATCTCCTACAATTAAAAATCGCCGAGATTTAATGTCTCGACGATTTTTTTTCGCTTTAAAAGCGTGCAACGTGACGTTGCATCCAGATGTCGCGCTCCTGCGTAAAAAAATTTTGGAGTAATTCGCCGCGGTTGTACGCAACGCTGCGCATTGCTAGCTTCGTTGATAAAAATTTCTCAAATCAATCGTTGTTCGTCAATCTTTTTGCACAATTTTTGAACTCCGCGCAGATTTTGCCGCTTTAAAAGTGACGGAACAGTTTTCGCGCTCCAATTAAAAGATTTTCGGAATAAATAATCGCGCTTAAATTATTTTCCCGTCAATCTTTTTGCGCAAGCTTTGAACTCCGCAAAAATTTTTTCTTCGTCAAGAGTTTTTAACTCCCGATTTTCCATTAAAATTTTCCCGTCAACTATTACCGTGTCGACTGACGAAGAATTTGCCGAATAAACCAGTAAAGACGCGGGATTATAGTTCGGTTGCCACTCCGCGCCGCTCATTTCCCATAAAACTATGTCCGCTTTGTATCCTTCTGCCAATTTGCCGACATTTTTTAAGTTAAGAGCCGCCGCTCCGTATTCAGTTGCCATTTTCAAAGCCTGCGCGGCGGGAACTGCCAACGGGTTCATGCTTTCTACCTTCGCAAGCAACGCCGCAAGCCGTATTTCTTCCAACATGTCCAAATTATTGTTGCTAGACGCGCCGTCCGTGCCCAATGCCACCGTTATTCCCGCGTCCAGCAATTTTTTTGTCGGACAAATGCCGCTTGCAAGCTTTAAATTACTTCCGGGATTGTGCGCCACCCGAATTTTCTTCGATTTTATAATTTCAATTTCCGAATCACTCAACCATACGCAATGCGCCGCCAATGTCCCCGTTTCAAACAATCCTGTTTCCAAAATCGCTTCAAACGGTCGCTTGCCGTAATTTTTTATGCTGTCTTCGACTTCGCCGCGTGTTTCATTCATGTGAATATGAATTTCCGCGCCCAATTTCGACGCTTCAGACGCAACTTTTTTCAAAAAATCGGGCGGACAAGTGTAAATTGCGTGCGGTCCGAGCATAATTGTTATTCTGCCGTCAGCCGCGCCGTGAAAATTCTTATAAAGCTCGACATTCTCGGCTAATTTCTTTTCTCCGTCCGCAAAACCGATTATCCCGCGACTTAAACTCCCGCGCAAGCCCGATTCGTCAACGATTTTCGCAACTTCTTCCATGCAAGGTCCGTACATGTCGGCAAAAGCTGTTGTTCCGCCGCGAATCATTTCAATAGCCGCCATTGCCGCGCCGAAATAAATATCTTTGCGCTTCATTTTCGCTTCGACAGGCCAAATATCTTTTTGGAGCCAATCCATCAGCGATTTATCATCAGAATAACTGCGCAGGAGCGTCATTGAGGCGTGAGTATGGGCGTTTACGAGTCCGGGCGTCGCAAATTTGTTTTTTCCGTCGATAATGTGGTCGTGAGTGACTTCGCCGCCGGTTATTTTGGAAATTTTATCGCCGCTGACGAAAATATTTGCCGTTTCGACTTCGCCGCCGGGTTTCAGCATCTTCACGCCGCGAATTACAAAATCATTCATAAAAATCATTCCTCATTTCTGTTTTTTGAGTATCATACGCGCCGAGAAACATTTTTGCAACGAAATTTTTGTTTGAAAAGGAGTTCGGAAGTGATTTTGAGACTCGAAAGGAGTTTGAAACTGATTTTGGAGCCTGAAAAGTGTTTTGAGAGTCGATTTGAAGGGGCAAAATGAAAAATCCGTTACAGCGGATTTTGTAAAATGGACAAAAAAAATCCTTCAACCCGCGAGCCGAAAGATTTTTTTATATGCTTCGACTGATTAAATCGGCTTGAAACCATTTCTCCGAAATTTTCTTCGCGGTGCCGTCTTTTACCATGCCGTCAAATGCCGTCTGAATCCTGTCGCGCAACTCGACATCATTTTTCCTGAATCCAACGCCGTATTTGTTGGTTTTCCCGACCGTCACATTCAATACCTCAATTTTATTGTTGTATTTCACGACGTAATAGCGTCCCAATATTTCATCACAAACTACCGCGTCCGTCTCGCCCTTTTCCAATGATTGAAATGTATTTTCGTCGCCGTTATAAATTTTCAGCTCTTTTAATTTGTCTTTTGCGCCTTCTTCGGTCTCAAAATAAAATTCTGCCGTTGTTCCCGATTTTACTCCGACATTTTTTCCTTCCAAATCGCCTTCAGCATTTATTCCGAGCGGATTTTCTTTCATTACAACTACCACGCGCCGATTATCCATGTAAGGCTTGCTGAAAAGCATTATTTCCTGCCTTTCGGGAGTTATGTCCATTCCGTTCCAAATCATGTCGATATTTCCGCTGTTTAATTCATTTTCTTTCTCTGCCCAGTGAATTATTTTAAATTCAGCCTTCGCGCCCGCCCTTTCTATCGCCTCGCGTGCCAAATCTATTTCAAAACCGACTATTTCGCCGTTTTCATCGCGATAACCCAGCGGCGATTCATCAAAGCCGACGATTATTTTATTTCGCGAATCATTTTCCGTCCCGCAACCCGTCAGCAATAAAATCATTGCCGATAAAATAATCATTACCTTTTTCATAACTTTTCCCTTCCTTTTTACAAAAAAATTACCGAATTTAATCGGCAAAAGTTCTTTATGGGGAGTAAACGTGTCATTCTGATAAAAAACCTCATCAAATACCTTTAAACATCTCTTGAACGGATTATATTACGGCATTTGTGAGGTTGCAACTATTTCTTTAAAAATTTCTTGTGCTGATTCGTAATCTTCGGGAATTTCTCCCGTCAATATGTAATATTCCGTCAAATAATCGTAATCAGCCAAGTCATCGTAATGTTTTATCCTGCCAACAACAAATATTTTTTCCAATTCCTCTGTGCTGAGCGTTTTTATACCCGAATTTTCCATTTAACACACTGCTTTTCGTTAAAAATTGGTTGTACCATTATAAAAAAAAAAAATAAAGTCAAGTACCGCGAAAAAATTTTTTTCCGGGCATAAAACCGTTTTTCTGCGCGGAAATAAAAAAAATCGGGCGTCGAAGACACCCGCAAAGGATTTTTTATGTTACAAGCCGAGATATTCGCGTTGAGCGTCGGTGAGCGTGTCAATTTTTACGCCGATAGAGTCGAGTTTGATTTCGGCGATTTTGGAATTGATTTCTTCGGGCATGAGGTAAACTTTTTTGTCAAGCTTGCTGTGATTGTGCAAAATGTGCGCCGCGCTGAAAAATTGAACGGCGAAACTCAAATCCATGATTTCTGCGGGGTGACCGTCGCCGCTGGCGAGATTTACGAGCCTTCCTTCCGCCAAAAGATAAATTTTGCGTCCGTCGGGCTGTAAAAACTCTTCAACATTGTTTCTGACGACTTTTCTGCTGACAGATTGCGATTCAAGTTGCGGAATATTGATTTCAACGTCAAAATGCCCCGCATTGGCGAGCATCGCGCCGTTTTTCATCAAAGGATAGTGTTCGCCCGTGATAACGTCCTTATCTCCCGTCAAAGTGAGGAAAATATCTCCGATTTTAGCGGCTTCGGACATTGGCATAACCCTGAAACCGTCGAAAACAGCCTCAATCGCCTTAATCGGATCGACTTCGGTAACAATAACGTTGGCTCCAAGCCCGCGAGCCCGCATTGCGCCGCCTTTTCCGCACCAACCGTAGCCCGCGATAACAACCGTTTTGCCCGCGACAACCAAATTTGTCGTTCGCATAATGCCGTCCCACGTCGATTGCCCCGTTCCGTAGCGATTATCGAATAAAAATTTGCAATAAGCGTCGTTCGCGGCGATCATCGGGTATTCGAGCTTGTTTTGACGTTCCAAAGCGCGAAGTCTCAAAACTCCAGTAGTAGTTTCTTCGGAACCGCCCAAAATATTTTTTAAAGCGTCGCGTCGAGCGGTATGAACGAGTTCAGTGAAGTCTCCGCCGTCGTCAATGTAAATATCGGGCGCGAAATCCGCTGCTTTGTTCAAAAAATCGTTGTATTCTTCGATTGAACAGCCGTGAGTGGCAAAAACCGTAATTCCGTCTTCGACAAGAGCGGCGGCAACGTCATCTTGCGTTGAAAGGGGATTTGAACCCGTAATTACGACGTCCGCGCCCGCGTGCATGAAAACTTCCGCCATGTAAGCGGTTTTAGCCTCCAAGTGGAGCGTGATAGAAATTTTTTTGCCCGCGAAAGGCTTTGACTGCGAAAATTCTCTGTCGATAGCCGACATGACCGGCATAAAATTTTTTACCCATTCGATTTTGGCGTGCCCCGAAGGAGCCAGCGACATATCTTTAACGATTGACTTCATGAAAAAAATTCCTCCTAAAAAATTTTTAATGATAAGATTAACAGCGGCAGGCGAAGACACGGGCACACAGGACGTGTGCCCGCCGGCAACGAAAACAGGATGT
>ERZ842401.706-NODE-706-length-49174-cov-5.682078_pt1 | contig 49174 bp, 42 predicted proteins | sample MGYA00521270_ERZ842401 | MGnify/ENA primary metagenome ERZ842401 (study PRJEB31892, sample SAMEA3878208) | bioreactor metagenome | biome: Moose rumen | place: Sweden | collected 2011-10 | study: EMG produced TPA metagenomics assembly of the PRJEB12797 data set... | reverse complement strand
TCAATACCCTTTATTTCGACGCAGAGCGTCGGGGTATTGAACCCTCCGCACGAATCAAGGCATCCTAAGGAGGAAAACATGGGACTTATTCAAGCAGGACTTAACGCAGTTTCGGGGACTCTGGCCGACCAGTGGAAGGAATACTTTTACTGCGACTCCCTTACCGCCGACACACTTGTGGTAAAGGGTCAAAAGAGAACAGGGAAAAGGTCTTCCAATACAAAGGGAACAGATAACATCATAAGCAAAGGTTCTGTAATTGCGGTTGCAGACGGACAGTGCATGATTATTGTTGATCAGGGTAAGGTTGCGGAACTATGCGCTCAGCCGGGAGAATTTGTCTACGACTCTTCTACAGAGCCTTCAATCTTTGCAGGAAACCTTGGCGAAAGCATACTGGAAACATTTAAAGAAATAGGAAGACGATTTACATTTGGCGGTGAACCTGGAAAAGACCAGAGGGTCTACTACATCAACACAAAGGAACTTTTGGGAAACAAGTACGGAACTGCCGCACCAGTCCCCTTCAGAGTTGTAGACGCTAGGGCAAGAATAGACATGGACATTGCCATAAAGTGCTTTGGCGAATACAGCTATCGCATTACAGACCCTATCCTCTTTTACACGAATGTATGTTCCAATGTTGAGTCTGAATATACCCGAGACTCCATTGACGGTCAGCTTAAGACGGAACTTCTTACCGCCCTGCAGCCTGCCTTTGCAAGACTTTCAGAAAAAGGCATAAGGTATTCCGCCCTTCCCGGACACAGCACAGAACTTGCAGAGTGCCTGAATCAGGAACTGTCTGAAAAATGGAAAAAACTCCGCGGACTGGAAATTGTCTCATTCGGAATTTCTTCCCTTAAGGCTGATGAAGAAGACGAAAAGAAAATCAAGCAGATGCAGGAAATGGTTGCCTACACAGACCCCAACATGGCGGCGGCCCGTCTTGTAGGCGCACAAGCATCTGCAATGGAAGCAGCGGCAAGCAACACTAACGGAGCCGCAACAGCATTTATGGGAATGGGAATGGCTGGTCAGGCAGGAGGAGCGTCCATACAAAACCTGTATGCAATGGGTGCAGCCTCTACCCAAAACCAACAGCAGGCTCAGAAGGCCGACAGCTGGAAGTGTCCTTCTTGCGGAGCCTCTGCAAGCGGAAAATTCTGTCCAGAATGCGGAAAGCCTAAACCAAACGGAACAGGATGGACATGCTCATGTGGAGCCGTAAACAAAGGAAAGTTCTGTTCTGAATGCGGTAAGCCAAAGCCACAAGGGGCACCCCTTTACAAGTGCGACAAATGCGGATGGGAACCTGCTGATCCCACAAAGCCTCCCAAGTTCTGTCCCGAATGCGGAGACCCCTTTGACACAGGCGACATTACAAACTGATTGAAGTCATAAACCGGTGCCCTCAAGAACTGCCCTAAGGGCGCCGAGTTTTTCGTTTGTCTCTTCCCACTCACGGTCGGGATTAGAATCATAGACAATACCTCCTCCGGCCTGTAGGGTCCATGTAGTGCCCTGCTTTAAGGCGCACCGTATAGCAATGCAGAAGTCCAAATCGCCCGAGCCCTGAATGTAGCCTATAGCACCAGCATAAAACCGTCGCTTTACTTTTTCCAGTCTGCTTAAGATTTCTATGGCACTAATTTTAGGAGACCCACTTACAGTCCCTGCAGGAAAAGCGGCCCTAAGAACTTGAATCTGCTTGTAGCCCGGCAGAACAGAACCCTCCACATCGCTTACAAGATGCATTACATGGCTAAAGTATTCGCAGTCCATAAATCTTGTTACCTGCACCGATCCCTGACTACACACCCGTCCCAAATCGTTACGGGCCAAATCCACAAGCATAAGGTGTTCGCTTTTTTCCTTAGGGTCAGAAAGAAGATTTTGCTTTAGGGCTTCGTCTTCGGCTGCATCTTTTCCCCTGCGTCGTGTTCCTGCAATAGGACGGATTGACGCCTTACCCTCGCGTACACGAACAAGACTTTCTGGAGAAGAGCCCACAATCTGTCGGGGGCCAAAATCAATGTAAACCAGATAGGGAGAAGGATTTACAGATCTGAGGCGGCGGTAAACTTCAAGTGCGCTAGTTTCGCTTTCAAGCTGAAGCCGTCTAGAAGGAACAGCCTGAAAGATGTTACCCTTTACGATCTCTTCTTTAAGTTCCCTAACCTTTTCCTTATATTCCTTTTCGCTTTGGGCAAGGTCTGTAATGGTTCTACATTCACAAGGCTGTTCAGGAGGAGCAAGATAAGAAAAGTCTAAATCTTCAAGGCGAGCCTTAAGCCTGTCCAGAGCCTTCTTTAAGTCAATCTGATGTTCCGTGTAGTTCAGGGCAAATATGTGAAGTTTTTCTGTAAAATGGTCAAAGACAATGTACACATGTCCTACAATAAATTCGCTTTCTGGAATGTGGAGTTCGTCAATCTGAGGGGAAAGCGTAATGGTGTCGCATCTGGCACAAAATTCATAGCTTAAGTAACCTACTCCGCTGGCTGGCACAGGAATCAGGGTACCATCGCTTTTTACTGGCATGTCGTTTTCTTTTGCAACATACAGCAGGGCGTCAAGAATGTCTGCCTTGTGGGCAACGGAACTTCCCGGTGCAATGGTTTCAGGGCTTCCGTCTTCAGAAAGAACAGGCTCTGTAAATGGAACACGGCGGCCGTCAATAATAAAGGCAATGCCCTCATCATCCTGCACCACATGAAATGCTTCTTCTGTAAGAAGAATAGAAAACCTTTCTCTGCCCCTGTTAAATCTGGCGCTTTCAAGAATTGCCCTTGCCCCCAATTTTCTTGCAAGGGAAAAAGGTGTGTAACGGTCGCTGGGTAGCGTAATGTAAAGACTGTCTGTTCTTGACGGCATAAAGTACCCCTTTGATTTATGTTTCTATGGTAAGTAACAATAACACGGCATTTTGTTTCTGTCAATAGAAGCTATAAAAATTTATGAAAATTTTACTTGCGTTATCTGAAAGTTGTGCTATAATTATGATAGTAACACTATCATACATAAGAGGAGTTGCCTATGAAACTTACAAAACTTGCGGTGGGATTTGCCTTTGTGCTTGTAGCCCTTGTACCGCTTTCTGCACTGGACCTGCCTGAAAACACAGCCCTTTCAATTACTACGGATTTTGCCTTTTCTCCAAAGACGGACTATGTTGCAGGCCAAGACCATTTTGCCCCTGTTACCGGATTTTACGGCGGACTCGAGGGAAGAATTGTGGGAAAATTCACCTATAAAATCCCCACTCCCCTGGGAGACAACTGGCTTTTAAATTCTGCAAATGTGGAACTTGCCTCAACATTTGAACTTACTCCTATTACAATGAAGCCGGGAATTCAGGCAACATTTACCCCGCTTCCCTTTCTTGTGTTCAGCGCAGGAACAGAAATAGGCACAGGATGGACCATTGCAGGCCTTAAGGGAACAGGCACTTGGAACGGAATAAACGACTACGAAGCCTGCACTCCATTTTCCAAGTGGTTCTGGAAGGCATGGGCTCAGGCTACATTCCAGTTTGATACAGGAGCACTTATTCCCGGTGACTGGACTCATGTTGTAATGCTCGCCTCCTATCAGATTTACTACCACTCACTTCTTGGAGAAGCAGATAAGGACATATGGCTGTGGCAGAACAGCGGAGAAAAAGTAAACGGACTTCAGCAGTATGTAAACGCAGTTCTTGCTTACCAGATGCCACTGGTAATAAAGAGAGTTGGCGTAATGTTTGAAATGGACGGCTACCTGAGCGATGACGCATTTACAAATGCCGCTTACGACGGAAACTTCATGAGCATTTCAATCAGCCCACTAGCTCAGTTTGAATTTGATTCCCACAGCGCCCTCACCTTCCTTGTAGGATTTTCAAGCCGCAGAAGCTTTAGCACATCCCACACGGCAGGCGGAGAAGAACCCCTCCTTACCACCACAGGCAGGGAATGGTACTTCAAGCGCATAGCCTTAAGCTACACATACACATTCTAAAAAAAGCAAAGCAAAGTCGGCGGTTACCAAGATATTATTTTCATAATGCGAAGGTTTCCGCTGACTAATGCAGATTCCTCGGGGGCAAGAACAAAAATGTCTTCTTTACCACAGGACTCGCCGTTAATAGTTCCCTCGCCCTCAATCACATAATAGAGCACATAGTCGGAAGGCTTTTTTTCCTTACCGGACTTACCGGCAGAGAGCACATACTCTTTTTCTACCGTAATTTCTTCCAGTTCAAAATATGGGCAAGAAAAGGCTCCCGGAAAAAGAGACACATTCCTTACACCGTCATTCTTTATGCAGGCTATTCCCTTTTCCACATGAAGCTCACGGTCGCGCCCCCAGTCGTACAGTCTGTAAGTTATGTCGCTAGACTGCTGAACTTCAAGAAGCCTTACACCTCCACACAGAGCATGTACAGTACCAGCAGGAATGTATACAAAATCACCTGCTTCTACGGGAACATAGCGAAGACAGTCTTCTAAAGAATTTGCCTCTATGGCATTTCTAAGCTCACGGTCTGTATAGACTCCGTTAAGTCCGTAAACAATTTGGGCACCAGGCTGGGCAGAAAGTATATACCAGCACTCAGTCTTGCCACGGCAATGCTCGTACAAGGAGGCCCTTTCGTTATCAGGATGAACTTGAACGCTAAGCCTTTTGTCTGCCTGAATCAACTTAACCAAAAGCGGAAAGTCTCCGCCTACAAAATCCTTGAATTCCTTTTGGCAGCCGTTGGCATGGGTTGAGGCAATCCACAGTTCGTAGCCCCAGACTTTGTCAGAACGAATTGCATTTAACTTTATCATTATTTTTTCCAGAGTGGTTCAGGATAATATCCAGAATCAATTTTTGCACTGATTTCATTCTTTACGACTTCCCTGTCTTCGGGATAAGTCATTCCAAACCATTTTTCTGTAGAAGTAAAAAATCTGATTGTACCCCTTCCCTTGGAGACAATCAGTCCTGCAGCTTCAGGCAAAAGAGCTTCGGCCTTGGGAAGAGCAAGGGATGTTGCCTTAAAGTTTTCCCAGTACTCGTGGAAGGTTTCAAATGCATTGGGTACAAATCCAAACAGATTCATGCTTACCCATTCGTTACCAGTAAGTTCCACATCACGGTCGTCTATTTCGCTTACAATGTGGTCACCCTTGTAACTAATTTTTGTGTTTTCGGTAATGGATTCAAGAAAGCCGTTCTTTACAGTACAAATGCCCCTGCTTACGGAACCGTTGCGACTCATGGTGTTGCCAAGAACATATCCCACCATGGCATGCTCTGTACAGTTCTTGTCAACCGCAGAAAGATACTGTCCCAAGGTTCTAAATGCATCCCGTCCGTAATAGTCATCACTATTGATTACAGCAAAGGGTTCGTGTATAGATTTTTCGGCACACAGTACGGCATGCATTGTTCCCCAAGGTTTTGTCCTATCAGGATTTCTAGAAAGTTCTCCAGCGTCAAGAAGAGATTCCTTTGACTGGAAGACATATTCCGCATCAAAGTTTTTTGCAACCCTGTCAAAGAGTCGTTCCCTAAAGTCCTTTTCTATGTCCTTGCGGATTACATAAACGACTTTGCCAAAACCGCATTCACGAGCATCGTAAGTGGCATAATCAAGAAGGCACTCGTCGTGCCTGCCTACTGCCGAAATTTGCTTTACTCCACCGTATCGGCTTCCCATGCCAGCGGCAAGTACAAGTAATGTTGGTTTCATGTCCCCTCCCTAGTTGCAGCCGGTTATGGTATCCAGTGCAAGTGTAATCATGTCTGTAAATGAAGTCTGCCTTTCTTCGGCGCTTGTCTCTCCGCCCAAAAGAATGTGGTCGCTCACAGTAAGTATTGCAAGAGCCTTTCTTGAAAATTTTGCGGCAAGGGTATACAGTTCAGCAGCTTCCATTTCTATGCCCAGGGCACCGTATTCCGCCCACAACTTCCATTTTTCCTTGTCGTCATAAAAATTGTCGCTTGAAACGCAAAGACCAGCCTTTGCATTAAGCCCCATCTCCTTTGCCCTTGTCCAAGCCGTATTCAGAAGAGAAAAGTCTGCAATGGGAGCATAGTGCATGCCTTCAAAGCGGTATGTATTCAGAGCGCTGTCGGAACATGCCCCCTGCGCAAGAAGGACATCCCTAAGCGCAATGTCACGACGGACGGCTCCGCATGTACCCACACGAATAGCCTTCTGCACATTGTAAAAGCGGAAAAGTTCGTTTACATAAATGGAAAGAGAGGGCTGTCCCATGCCAGTTCCCTGTACGGAAACCTTCTGACCCTTATAGGTGCCAGTAAAGCCGTACATACCGCGCACCTCGTTGTAGCAAACAGGATTCTGCAAAAAATGCTCTGCAATAAACTTTGCCCTAAGGGGATCCCCCGGAAGCAAAACTGACTCTGCAATGTCACCGTCTTTCGCGTTAATATGTGTACTCATAGTCTAATTATATCACACCGTAAGGAAGACGGCAAGGCGTTAACAAAACAGTATCCCGAACACAGCCCCTAGTGCAATGATTACAATGGGATGCAGTTTTGTCTTAAAGAGGACCACAAGGCTTATGGCGTAAAAAATCCAGGACTTCCAGACAAACAAATCTGGAATGCTGTGGCTTGCAGAAAAGGCGCTCGTGTTGATGAGAGTCATAAAAAAGACAGGAAGCAGGGCCACAAGAACCAATCCGCTTGTTGCAGGACGCAGAGCCGAGAAAGCTCCCTTTACTAGAGGATGGCTGTTGAACTTCATAAAGAAGCGAGCGATAATCATTATGATGATGAGAGACGGAAGAACTTCTGCGGCAGTGCAGACGATTCCCCCAAGAGGACCGTAAAGTTCGGTGCCTATGTATGTTGCCATGTTTATTCCGATTGGGCCGGGTGTGCTTTCGCTTATGGCAAGCATGCTGTAGAATTTTTCTGCGGAAATAAGAGCGTACTGATCAACAAGGGCCTGCTTCATGAATGTAGCAGCAACAAGACCTCCGCCTACGGCAAAAAGTCCTATGTAAAAAAATATGCCTGTAAGATGAAGAAGTGAAAATTCCATTAGGACTCCTCCCCTGTTTTTTTCTTCTGGGAACATAGTGCTATTATTATTCCCATGACAGCCGCACATAAAATTACTATTACGGTGTGAACCTTAAAAAAATACACTGCGATAAAGGATCCAGCATAAAGCAGGACATGCCACCATTTTTTTATTGTCTTTTTCGCAAAAGTAAAAACCGAATATGTAAGCAGGGCCGCAACGGCTACATTTATTCCAGCAAGAGCTTTCTGAACCCATACAATGTCTTCAAAGTTGGAAATAAATTCTGCAATGATTGTAATGACGATTATAGAAGGTGTTACCACTCCCACTGTCGCAAAAATTCCTCCAAGAATTTTCTGTCTCTTAAAGCCGACGAAGGTAGAAACATTAACAGCTATAATTCCAGGAGTAGACTGGGCTATGGCGTAATAGTCCAAAAGTTCATCAGATGTCGTCCAGCCTCTTTTGACTACAAGTTCTCTTTCCAGCAGGGGAAGCATGGCAAGACCTCCCCCAAAGGTAAAGAGTCCGATTTTAAAAAATGTTGTAAAGAGGACGAGCAGTTCTCTAAGCATTTTTCTTTCCGTCTGACTTTATGTTGCGGGCATAGACCGAAGCATACCACGCAAGTTCGGTGGCACCCCTTTCATCCAGAAGGTTGTCACTCATGCGCCATGTCCAGTTTGTTCCCGTTGTAGAAGGAGTGTTCATGCGTCCTTCGCTACCTATGCCGTAAACATCCTGCAAGGGGACAACGCACATCTGTGCAACGGAGGCAAATGCCGCCCTAATAAGAGCATGGCATACAGTCTCAAGGTCTGTGCTTTCGTGCAGATTAAGGTAAGAGCAGATGTTTCTTTTAAGTCCCTCACCACCCTTCTGCAGGATTCCCATGGTGGTATCGTTGTCGTGAGTTCCTGTATAAACTACACAGCGAGTAGTTTCAAAGGAATGGGGAAGATAGGCATTTGTACTTGCCTCGCTGTCCCAAGCGCCACCACCAAATGCAAACTGAAGTATTTTCATTCCTGGGAAGTCGCATCCGTCACGAAGGGCCGCAACCTTGTCTGTAATGACGCCCAAATCTTCAGCAATAATCGGAAGTTCTCCCAGTTCATTTTTTATGGTGTCAAAAAGTTCCTTGCCCGGCCCCTTAACCCACTTTCCACCTATTGCATTTTCCGCATCAGCAGGAACAGACCAGTAGGATTCAAAGCCCCTAAAGTGGTCTATGCGCACAATGTCCACCAGACGGAGCATGTTTTTAATTCGGCTAACCCACCATGAATAGTTTTCCTTTTTCATTGCAGTCCAGTTGTAAAGGGGATTTCCCCAAAGCTGACCCGTTGCCGAAAAATAGTCGGGAGGAACACCGGCCTGTGCAGTCTGCAAAAGAGTTTTCTTATCAATCTGGAAAAGATGCTGAGACGCCCATACATCGGCTGAATCTCCAGCAACAAAAATCGGAATGTCGCCAATAATTTTTATGCCGTTTTTGTTTGCGTAAGACTTAAGTTCTTCCCACTGAACAGAAAAGAAAAACTGAATTGCCTTTATCTGCTCAACATCATCAGAATGCTCCGCATCCCACTTTGAAACTGCCGCAGGATTATGAGAAGCAAGATTCTTTGGCCAGTAGCGGTTCCACATGCTGTCAATGCCTGTAACGCCTTCTTCCTGAGCCTTAGCATCGTAGAATTTCTTTATGCTTGTAAAGTCGGCAAAGTTATTAAGCCAAAGGCTCTGGTCGTTTTTAAACGCTTCGTATTTTACCCTGTCTTTTTTTGAACAGTTACCAAGGAAGTAGGAGGCGCACTTGTAAAGTACGGGAGTCTTCCACCACACCACAGAACCGTAGTCGATGCTTCCTGAGGAACGGATGTAGTCAGGAGGAAGAATGTCTTCTGCTCTGGCCCAGCCTCTTTCCACAAGATTGTCCAAATCGATTAAGAGGGGATTTCCTGCAAAGGTAGAGAAACTTGCATAGGGACTGTCACCGTAGCCAGTAGGACCAAGGGGAAGAACCTGCCACAATGACTGATTGGCCTTCTTAAGCCAGTCAACAAATGCAAAGGCACTTTTTCCCATGGTTCCAATTCCCGGAGTTCCGGGAAGTGATGTAATGTGAAGCAAAACACCGCTAGTTCTTTCAAGCATAAAAACCTCCAGATTATTCTACATTCTTGCTCTGTTCGCGTATATTCTCAAGGGCATCTTTTGCAGTAATGACCATCTGCCCTACTTCTATAAACTGATTCTTGCTCCCTATTGTATTGATTTCCCTGTTTGCTTCCTGACAGATAAAGTCAAGCCGTTTACCAGGAGCGGGATTTTCTTCTATTTCCTTCCTCATTGCCTCAAGGTGGCTTTTAAGGCGGATTATTTCTTCATTGATTGTGTACTTTACAAGCATGGCCGCAGTTTCCTGCATGATTCTATTTTCATCAGCCCTGTCTGCAAGTAGCTCATTGAATTTCTTTGTAATGGTCTCGCGGAATTTTGTCTCCATCTTGGGCTGCCACTTTTCAAAAAAAGAAGCGCACTGGTCAAGGCAGGACAGTTTTTCAAGAAGGTCTCTCTTAAGGTTTTTTCCTTCCCTTTCACGGTCTGCACAAAAAGATTCAAGGACAGAATCAAAAACTCCGCTGATTTTTTTCCAGTAAAGTTCGGCATCATATTCATGAAAGACAGTAAGGACTCCCTCCTGAGAAATAATAAGAGAAAGAGGAATGTCGTCAGGAGTTTTTCCAATTGCAGAAGCGGTTTCTCTTATTGCCTCATAAAAAGAAAGGACCGCATTTTTATCTACCGAAACTTTGGTAACGGGACTTTCGTCACGCACGCGGATGTTTATGTCAACTTTTCCCCTAAGGATTTTTTTTGAAAGCGCCTCACGAATCCTCTGCTCAAGGGGATTTAAAAACGAAGGCATGCAAACACTTAAGTCAAGAAAGCGGCTGTTAACCGACTTAAGTTCCACCGAAACATGTGTTCCCTCCACCACACACTCGGCATAACTGTAACCAGTCATTGAATTCATTATGTCTCCTTATGTCTTAACAAAAATGGATTACAGACCTTCTTTTACAAGAGAACCAACCTTCCAGTTGTCCCCTGCCCCCATGGTAACTACAAGGTATCCGTCGGGGTATTCGCTTCCAGAAGGCTCTTCCAAAAGTGAAAGTATTTTTTTTGCGGCCTCTTCAAACTCTCCGCAGAAAAAGACATTCCTGTGCTGGTAAGAAGTTCGTTCCGCAAGAATTTCTCCGGTAACCTTTATCTTGCCCTGCTTTTCTCTGGCGCTTGCATAGATTTTGTTTATGATAACTGCATCCGCATCAGAAAAACTTTCTGCAAACTCACCAAGAAGTGCCTGAGTACGGGAGTATGTATGACTCATAAAGTCAACGATTATTTTTCTCTTTTTGTAAAAGTCCCTGTAGCCAGCAAGAGTCGTCCTTATTGCTGTAGGATGATGGGCGTAGTCGTCCATAAAGATGACATCCTGTCCGCCTTTTGTCTTTCCCTTGCCTGTAATTTCAGAGCGACGCTTTCCTCCTGTAAATGAAAGAAGCCCTTCCCTAATCTGGGAAAGATGTTCATGAGGCTCTAGACCTTCTTCCCGGAGGAGTTCACAGCAAAGGGCTATTGCACTTGTAGCATTTCTTACCATGTGCCGGCCCGGAACTGTAAGGGCAAATTTCCCCAAATGACCCACGGTAAAAAACTGCATGTCGCCGCTTACTTCAAGAAAAGTAAGTTTATAGTTTCCCAAGGCATTTTCTCCGTAAGGAATAAGTTCTATGTCTGGTCTAACCTGTTTGGCAAGTCCAGCAGTTTCCACGGCACCAGAATCATCGGCGCAGTAAATGAGTTGTCCTCTTTGGGGAAGCTTTAGAATGTATTCCACAAAGGCCTTTCTTATGTCGGCATACTTGGGGTAATAGTCTTGATGGTCGCTTTCTACAGAAGTAAGGATTATTTTCTTTGGACTAAAAGCAAGAAAGTGACGCTGATATTCGCAGGTTTCGGCAACAAAGTAGGAAGGCTTTCCTTCTGCAAAAGAGTCAGAGGTCATGGTACAAGAATTACCGAAAGAAGCAATTACAGAACCAGCAAGAGCCTGAGACGGAAGGTTTACAGCCTTAAGCAGGGTGCCAGCAAGTCCGGTTGTGGTAGTCTTTCCGTGAACTCCACAGACGCCCACGCTGTATGCAGAACGAGACAGTTCTCCCAAAGCCTCGCTGTAAAGCTTTAGGGGAAGCCCCTTTTTTTTCGCAGCCATAAGGTCGGGATTTGTTTCGGGAGAATATGCGCTGGAATAAATTACCGCCCCCACATCATCAGTTATATTTTTTTCTGAAAAAGGAAGAACCTTTATGCCAAGTTTTTCAAGAATCTCGTCAGTATAAAAACGGTCGCTTACATCGCTACCAGTAATGCGTACCCCCTGACGGCTCATTACTTCTACAAGGGCCGCCATTCCCGTACCTTTTATGCCAACAAAGTGCACTATCTTATTTTCGCTCATGGCAACAGTATAACACAAAGCGAACCTTTTGTTAAACCCAGTCTTGACATCCCAGCTACAAAGCGTTACATTCATTATGAAAACGATTTTCAATTTCGTTTCGTAAGGCTATGGCAAAAGAAATTCAATACAACACAAAACATCACGAGGCTCTGCTTGCGTATCTGGAATCCATTCCTGGAGTCCATGTTACCGTTAGCGACATTTGCGACCACTTTAAAAGTGAAAACAACAGAATGGGAGTGGCCACCGTCTACCGACAAATGGAACGGCTAGTTCAGGAAGGCCTTGTACAAAAATATGTGATTGACGAAAAAAGTTCCGCATGCTTTGAATACATTGGAAAGGAAAAGGATTCATCCTGCTTCCACTGCAAGTGCAGTTCCTGCGGAAAACTGATTCATCTTGAATGCGAAGAAATTTCCCGCATGCAGAAGCACTTTCTGTCAGAGCACCACTTTCTTCTTGACACCACAAGAACTGTCTTTTACGGACTGTGCGAAGACTGTGCAAAGGGGAAGACGGCATGAAAAACCTTATGCAGGCAAAAAACATTTCTTTGGGATACCAGGGTAAAACTGTTGCCTCGGGAATTTCCTTTACCGTAGAAGAGGAAGACTTTCTATGCATTGTGGGACACAACGGCGCTGGCAAGTCTACCCTTTTAAGGACAATACTCAAACTGCAACCCCTGCTTTCTGGTTCCATAGAATACAACCCTGAATTTAAAACGAAAATAGGTTACCTTCCCCAGCAGACAGAGGCACAAAAAGATTTTCCTGCATCAGTTAGAGAAATAATTCTTTCGGGATTCTGCACAGAAAAAAAACTGCTTCCATTTTACACAAAGGCTCAGAAAATGGCGGCCCACGAAAAATGCATTCTTATGGGAATGGAAGATTACGAGGCAAAATGTTTTAGGGAACTTTCGGGCGGACAAAAACAAAGGGTGCTTCTTGCTAGAGCCCTGTGTGCGGTAGAAGGCGCATCACAAATTCCTCAAAATGTAAGACCTGTGCTAATCCTTGACGAACCCACAGCTTCTCTTGACCCAGAAGCATCGGAACTATTCAACTCACTGCTTTTGTCTCTTAACAGGGACAGGCACATTACAGTTATGGAAATTTCCCACGATATGGAATCGACCCTTTCCATGGCGAAACACATACTGCATGTTTCCGAAGAATCTTTTTTCGGTACTGCGGAAGAATACAGGAAGTCTGTCCTATGCAGAATATGATTTCGGAATTAAGTTTTTATCTTTCCCATCCATTTGTGCGCAATGCACTCATTGTAGGCGTACTCATTTCTCTCTGCTCTTCTCTGCTAGGTGTAACCCTTGTGCTAAAGAGGCTTTCTTACATAGGCGATGGACTTTCCCATGTTGCCTTTGGTGCAATGGCAATAGCGGCCGTACTGAACCTTAGCGGAAATACAATTCTCGTGCTACCTGTAACCATACTTACAGCAATACTACTTCTGCAGACAGGTCAGAAGACATCAATAAAAGGAGACGCTTCCCTTGCAATGCTTTCTGTAGGTTCCCTTGCAATAGGCTATCTGCTCATGAATAGATTCTCAACATCATCAAACATTTCTGGAGATGTATGCTCCACCCTGTTCGGCTCTACTTCCATACTTACTCTTTCTTCGGGAGAGGTAAGGCTGTGCATTGTTCTGTCGGCAGTGGTAATAGTTGCCTTTGTGCTTTCGTACAACAAACTTTTTGCGGTAACTTTTGACGAAGACTTTGCATATGCTTCGGGACTAAAAGTAAAACTGTTCAACCTTTTTATTGCTGTTATAATTGCGGTAATCATAGTGCTTGCAATGAATCTTGTAGGCTCCCTGCTGATTTCTGCTCTTGTGATTTTTCCAGCCCTAAGCGCCATGAGGGTTTCAAAGTCGTTTCTTTCGGTAACAGTGTGTTCTGCGATTCTTTCCACATGCAATGCATTTGCCGGAATGCTCATCTCAATTCTTGCAGGAACTCCTGTAGGTTCCACTATTGTTGCAGTGAACCTGCTACTCTTTCTTGTATTCTTTTGCGTGGGAAAAATTCTTAAGAGATAAGGCAACCTCTAAAAACTGTTATTTGAGGTTGCTGTCGAGTTTAAAAGCCCGAAATTGCGGGCTTTTAAACATCTCACTTTCAGAGTTGCTTCTAAAAACTGAAGTTTTTAGAGGCTCACATAAAAAAAACCGCCTCCGTAGGGAAGCGGTTCTAAGACATTGGTAACAGAAACTTATTTCTTGTTTACGCTGTCCTTAAGAGCCTTGCCAGGCTTGAACTTTGGTGTCTTTGCTGCAGCGATTTTGATTGTCTCGCCTGTTGCAGGGTTGCGACCAGTGCGTGCTGCGCGCTTTCCAACAGCAAATGTTCCGAAGCCGATGAGCTGAACTTCGTGACCTTTTGTAAGTTCTTTCGTCACAACTGTGATGAAGGACTTTACGGCTGCTTCTGCGTCTTTCTTTGTAAGACCTGTGTCTTTTGCGATTGCGTCTACCAATTCTACTTTGTTCATAGTAAGAATTCACTCCATAAAAATTTTTTTTGATTCCCACCCATTCGCTGAAAATCACCCCCATTATAACTGTTATACAAATGAATTTCCAGTACCAAAAGCTTTTTTTTTGAATTATTAAAAAAGTGTAGAAAACCTCTTGACCAAACTTTTTTAATTCGCTATACTCAACTTACTTTTGGACGATTAGCTCAGCTGGTACGAGCGTCTGGTTTACACCCAGAATGTCGGCGGTTCGATCCCGTCATCCTCCATCCCTCCAGCGGGACGTAGCGCAGCTGGTAGCGCATCTGGTTTGGGACCAGAGGGTCGCTGGTTCGAATCCAGTCATCCCGAATCGTGCTCCGCAGTAACTTACCATCTTACAAAGACAGTTTCCAAGAAAAACAAAGACTTATCGTTTTGGATTCGAAGCCGAAAGGAGCGCCGACCAAGTGGGAGGAAGAAGCGACTGCAGGCCGGTCCGAAGGACGAATCCAGTCATCCCGAATCAGATTACACAAAATCTTATCTTCATAAAGACAGTTTCAAAAAAATCAACAACTATTTTCATGATGTAAAATTTAAAGACTATGCTTCTTAGCATTACAGACTGTGGCGCATCTGTCCTGCATCACTTGTCAGCATTTTGCATACTGCATTTTTAGATTTGCGAAAAAACTAACAGGCAAATTCACCCTATTTGAGTTTTGCAAGCAACTGAGGGAAGACCGTCTCAAAGTCTACACCGTACCAGTTGTGGTCATTGTGAGAAAGAGTTTCCTTTATGGACTGAACCGTAAAGTCTGCGGCAAGGCGAACTGCCTCTATCGTACTCTTTCCCAAAGAAAGGGCACCGAATGCCACCGAGGCAAAAATGTCTCCCGTACCGTGGAATTTTACAGGCAGTAGTTCGTGGGTGTACTGGCTTCGTTCTTTACTGATGCAGTCGTATGCAATCACGGTACACTCACCTTCCCTGTAGGTAACGCCTTTAAGAATGACTGATTTGGGGCCCAGTGCCGCAAGTTTTTTAAGAAGGGAATCAACAAAAATTTCGTCTACAACAGGGGTTTGAGGATAAGGAGTTTCTGTAAGGAAGCAGGCTTCTGTAATGTTGGGAACAAGAACATCAGCATGGGAAGCAAGGGAAGCCATTGCCTTTGCAAACTCAGGCGTAAATCCGGGATAAAGAGAACCGTTGTCGGCCATGCAGGGATCAACAAAAATAAGCCTGTCCTTTCCAAAGTCGGCAAAGAGTTTTTTCATTAGTTCAAGCTGTTCAAAACTTCCCAAATAGCCAGTGTATATTCCGTCAAAGGAAATGCCTTCCTTTTTCCAGTGGCTAGTAATTTTTTCTATTTCGTCAGTCAGGTCTGCAAATGTAAACCCTTTGAATGCAGTGTGGGTAGAAAGAACCGCCGTAGGAATTATGGCAGTTTCAAGTCCCATTGCAGAAAGAATTGGCAGAGCAACCGTAAGAGAGCATTTTCCAACGCAGGAAATATCCTGAACAGTAAGTATCCTTTTCATGCCGCCCATAATACTGACCCAAAATGTTTTTGTCAATAGTAACTATAAATCCATGAAAAATTGAAACAAAGAAAAAGTCTCTTGTGTCATATGGAAGAGAAAGGTATACTTAAACCATGAAAAAGACACTGTTTGTATTTTTTCTTGTCACATCCTCCCTTGCAGTCCTTCAGAAAGGCTCTGCTTCCTCGCCCCTTGCAGAACAGTTTCCACCTGCATACGAGGCTTATTCCCGTGCCGTATACAGCACCACTGCTTCTCAGAAAGAACTGGACGGTCTCTTTGAAAAGGCCCAAAACGGTGCCTCTGACTATGACAGTTGGGAAAAAGACGCCCTCCTTGCCCTCTGCTATTTTATGAAGGGAATGGAAAGCTACTTTACCGACGACTACAAAACAGCAGGCTCTTGGTTTGATCAGGCTCAAAAGACAATGGAGCTGTCCATAGAAAAAAATCAGAACGCTTTTAACACTGCATACCTTACCCAAATAATAATGCAGAATGCGGCTGTAAAAGGTTTTTCCTTTCAGATAAAATATGTTCCCGGACTTCCTAAGCTCATAGAAAAGGCACTGACCCTTGACCCCCACTGCACGCAGGCACTTTACATGAGGAACTTCTACAACTGCACTGTCCCCATCCCCTACGGAAAAGGATATCTTGTTGGTGCCGACTCCATGGCCCAACTTCTTGCTTCGGAAGAAAAAAAATCAGAAATACAGAAATACCTCATACTAAGCGCAAGAGGATATGCCCTGTCAAAGAAAAATAAAAAGGCAGAAGCCGTTGAATGCTACGAACAAGCTCTTGAAATCTTTCCAAACAATTCAGAAACCCTAAGGGCTCTTGCCGAGTTAAAAAAATAAGCAGAAGAAAAAAAAAGGCACCCTAAAAAAGGATGCCCATGACGCATGGCGGGCTCGAACCGCCGACCCTCTGCTTAGAAGGCAGATGCTCTAATCCAGCTGAGCTAAAGCGCCAAACTGCATACACTATACCTCAATCAGTTTTTTTTTGCAAGATGTGGACGCCTCTGTTCCTTGTTGTATGTTTTCAAAAAATGCACTAGAATAAGTCCGATTCCCCACAGAGGAACAGGAGTTTTAGTCATTATGAAGAATAATTTTTTGCTTCCGGCACTCTTACTGTCTGCATTCAGCCTTACCGCTCCCATTGCACAGGAAACGCCCTTTTTAACAGACGATGACTTTTTAGGAGACTATGTAAGCCAGACTTGGACTTCTTCCGACGGTCTTCCCGGAAACACAATTACTTCAATTCTTCAGGATTCCCAAGGATACATCAATATTGGAACTTACGGCGGACTTGTAAAATTCGATGGAATAGACTTTTCAATCTACAACAAAGGGTCAAATTCTCGCTTCAACTTTATTTCGGCAAGAACGCTCTTTCTTGACTCTCAGAACAACATGTGGGTTGGAGCAAATGACGAGGGAGTCACCTTTATTTCTGCAAACGGACAGACCGTAATTCAGTACACAAAAGACTCAGGACTTCCGGGAAACTCTGTGCGCACAATCTGCGAAGACCACGAAAGGAACATCTGGGTTGGAACATCATCTGGCGTGGCCTACATCAGTGAAGAAGGAAAAGTCTTTATTCCCAACGGACTTTCAGAATACGAAGGCGACACTCCAGGAATAGTAAAGCTTTTCTGCGACTCTGCAGGACGGATCTGGCTTGCCACTTCCCATGCAGGCGGACTCTACTACTATCAGAACGAAAGGTTTTTCAGATACAACGGAATAAAGTCCTTTTCCAACGCTTATGTAACCGAAATTTCTCAGGAAAAAAATGGCGCCCTTTGGTACGGAATTTCTCCTCACTATGCGGTAAGAATTTTTAACGGCACTGAAAAAGTCTACAACCTTGGCTTTGGCGAACAAAAGGCAACTGTTGTAAACACAATCTATCAGGATTCAAATTCCCAGATATGGTTTGCACTGGACACAGGTGCGGTAATTCTTCATGACGGAGTACTTAGCAGCTACACCCTTAAGAACGGACTTTCAGACAAAAACTTGAACGCCATCATAGAAGACAGGGAGGGAAACATCTGGTTGGGAACTGATCGGGGCGGTCTACAAAAACTTACCCTAAGCCGGTTCAAGACGGTTTCACTTCCAACTTCTATAAACGCCATTGCAGAAGACACAAATCAGGGTCTTGTTTGGATGGGTGCCGACAACGGACTCTACTGCTACGATTCCACCATGCAAAGGGTAAACAACAAATGGACAGAATACTGCGCCAATGTCCGCATAAGGCATGTGGAACTTACTAGAGACGGCTCCCTTCTTGTAAGTACATATGCAAACTTTGGTCAGCTCAAACTGTCGCCCGACGGAAAAATTACCATGTGGCGTGACGAACTTACTGGCCAAAAAGTTCGAGTTGCTATAGAAGCCAAAAATGGGGACATCTACATAGGAACCACAACAGGACTTAATGTAGTAGATGGGATCACTGGAAAAATAAAAAGACAGTACACAAGAAACGACGGATTTACCAACGACTACATAATGGCCCTTTTCCAAGATGAAGAAGAAAACATCTGGTGCGGTACTGACGGTGGCGGAATCGTAATCCTTGACAAAGAAGGCAACATTACAAAAACCCTTACAAAAGAAGATGATGGACTTTCGGGAAATGTTATCTTTAAAATTGCAAAGTTGTCTCCTGCAGATGAAATATGGATTTCAACAGGAACAGGCATTTCACGCTACAAGAACGGAGAACTTTTTTCTTTTAGTTCCGCATCAGGATTTGGTTCAGACGGAATTTTCCAGATGATTGAAGACTACACAGGAACAGTTTGGATGACCAGCAACACGGGCATTTCTTCCGTCCCCCTTTCTGACCTTGAAAAAGTTGCGGAAGGAAAAGCCACAGCCCTTACTGCAAAGTTCTACAACAAGAACGACGGAATACGCTCAGACGGAACAACCTCCACTTCCCTTTCCATGAAGGACAGCGTAGGAAGAATCTGGTTTACCCTCATAGACGGATTTGCAGTTTACGACCCTGTAAAGATAATGAACAATCCCATTCCCCCTTCTGTAGTTATTACCGAAATAAACATAGACGGACAGAAGTACGCCTACGAAGAACTTGCTTCCAGTGATATAATACTTGAGCCAGGAACGCAGCGATTTTCAATCAACTTTACAGGATTAAGTTTTATTTCTCCCGAACAGATGGAATTCTGCTTCATGCTAGACGGATTTGAGCAGCACCTTTCAGACTGGACAACGACACGCACTGTTTCCTACACAAACCTTAAGCCGGGCACATATCAGTTTAAACTAAGAGCAAGAACAGGAGAAGATGTTACTAGCGACATATTACAGTCGGTAAGAATAGTAAAAAAGCCCTACTTCTGGCAACTATGGTATTTCTGGCTTGCGTTGGGACTCCTTGTAATGGCGGCAGTATTCTTTACAATCTTCCACAGGTTCCGCAGAATGAAGCGCTATCAGGAAACTCTTGAAAAAACCGTACAGGAAAGGACAGAAGACCTTAGAAACACAAACCACGAACTCGAAATAGAAAAGGGAAAGTCGGAAGCCCTGCTCCTAAAGATTTTTCCAAAGGAAGTTGCAAAAACACTTACCGAAACTCCCGACGCAATGATAGCAGAAAGTTACCCCATGGCAACGGTCCTGTTTGCGGACATCGTAGGCTTTACAAAGCTTTCTAGCGAACTTGACGCAAGTACTGTTGTTTCCATGCTCAACCAGCTCTTTTCTAAATTTGACGAAAGGGCAAGGACTGGCGGCATAGAAAAAATCAAGACTATAGGAGACTGCTACATGGCGGCCTGCGGACTTTATGTAAACGACAGGCAGGGTGCAGACGAAGCTTCAAAGATGATAGAATTTGCAAAGGGGCTCCTTGCAGATGTGGCTCAGTTTAATCTTTCAAAGTCATTCAACATTCAAATCCGCATAGGAATAAATACAGGCGCCCTAGTTGCTGGCGTTATAGGAAAAACAAAATTCCTTTACGACATTTGGGGCGACACAGTAAATGTTGCAAGCCGAATGGAATCCAGCGGTAAAGCAGGACAGATTCATGTAACGGAAGTAACAAAAAACCTGACGGAAGAAAACTGTTCCTACGGAGAGGCTTCTGTTATAGAAATAAAGGGAAAAGGCAAAATGAAAACCTACTTCCTAGCTTAACCCTGCTGACCAGAAAGCTGAATGTAAATCTGATCTGCAATGCCAAAGCCTGCATTTTTTGTTATGGCCTCGGAATAGTTGTCGTAAAGCATGTCCTCGTACATGCTTTGGGCATAGCTTTTTTCTCCGCCAAAGAATCCCGTTGAACCCATTGCAGAGCGCATGGAAGAAAGCATCATCTTTACAAAATAGTTTTCCAGTTCCATGGACTGCTCGTACAGTTCGCTGGTGCGGTCTATCGTAGGGGTCTTACCCTTACCGTTGGAAGAGTTTGCAGCGGCACCCTGAGGAAGTGCTGTCTTGTCTTCTTCTCTGGTGTATGTTCCGTGAAAGCCCTGTGTGTAGTCGCCGTTAAGGTGATGGTTTGTTGAAATTTGGGAAGAAGAAACTCCAGTAAGGCTTTTTACCAAATCGTCAAATTCGGAGCTATCCTTTCCAATCTGAGCGCTTTGAAGTGCGGCACTACCTCCGCTTATGGCGCTGATTCCGCCTGATGTGTTTATTCCGTTTACAGTCATATTCTACCTCTTTTAAAGTATCGGCAGTTAAAAAAAAAGCCTAAGAGCTAATGCAAAAAAAAACGCGCCTTTCAGAATGACATTCCAAAAGGCACGCAAGGAGTAGAATATGAACCAAACTCAGACTTTCATCTGAATGTTAAGGTTACCGTTTAAGGCTAACAGCCGTACTTAACATGCTGTCGCTTGTTTGTATTGTCTTTGAATTGAACTCGTAGGCACGCTGGGCAACAATCATCTGAACCATTTCGTTTACGACAGAAACATTGCTCATTTCCAGTATGCGGTGCTTGGTAATTCCCATACCCTCAAAACCAGGGCGGGCTGCAATGGGATCGCCAGAAGCGTTTGTTACCTTGTAAAGATTGTCACCGTTGTTTTCAAGACCCACTGCATTGGGAAAGCGGTAAAGTTCAATCTGTCCTACTTCCACAGGCTCTGTGCCACCGTTTACCTTTACAGAGACTCGGCCAGTATCAGTTATGTTAAGGGTTTCAAGCTGGAATCCTTCGGGAAGAATTATTTCGGGAACCACGCGAAGACCGTTGGAATTTACCAGCTGACCGTTGGAGTCAACTTTAAAGGAACCGTCCCTTGTGTAGGCCCAACTTCCGTCATACTGCTGAACCTTAAAAAATCCGTCACCAACAATGGCAACATCCGTATCCACACCAGTTGCCTGCAGTGAGCCTTGCGTCATAATGCGCTGAGTGGCGCCTACCTTTACACCAGTGCCCATCTGAATGCCTACAGGAGTTACAGTTTCTTCAGTTGCAGGAGTTCCCGCCAGTTTTACATTCTGATAAAGCAAATCCTCAAACTCTACTCTGTGCTGCTTGTAGCCAGTTGTGTTTACATTTGAAAGATTGTTTGAAATTGTATCAATGTTTGCCTGCTGACCGTTCATGCCAGTTGCCGCAGTCCATAAACTTCTTACCATTTACTTCCTCCACTCCTACAGGTTAACCTGAGCAACGCGATTCCACAATGTGTCCATCATAGAGTCCTGACTCTGAACCGATTTTTGGTTTGCTTCGTAAGCACGGTTAACTTCTATCATGCGAACCATTTCATTTACGACATTTACATTGCTTGTTTCCACATAACCCTGAATGATTACGGGACGCTCATCTCCTTCGGCAATGTGATAGTCTCCGGCATACTCGTTTGTATTCCACATGGACTCGCCCTGCTTTTTAAGGTAACGCTCATTATCAAAGCGCACGATTTTAAAGCGGTCAACAAGAGTGTTTTCGTTCTGAGTATAAATCATGCCGTCTTCGTTTACATAAAATTTATCGTCTTCCAAAGTGATTGGACCGTTTTCACCAAGAACAGGGTATCCGTCTTTTGTCATAAGGATGCCCTCTTTGCCCAAAATAAAACTTCCGTTTCTGGTAAAGCGTTCTCCGTCGGGAGTCTGCACCACAAAGAAACCTTCGCTTCCTAGGGCCATGTCTGTTTTTGTGTCTGTAACTTTAAATGAGCCCTGCTCAAAGTCGGTATACAGTTCGTTTGTCTCCACGCCCAAATCAAGAGTTCCAATTATAGGAGCCGCATCGTAAGAGCCCAAAGTTCTGGAAACAACACCGTCAGCTTGAGTCCGCCTTAACAGCAGCTGGCTAAAGTTTTTGCTGACACTCACATCCCGCTTGTAGCCGGTGGTATCAACATTCGCAAGGTTGTTGGCAATGGCATCTAGCCTGTTTTGTTCGGCGTTCATGCCGCTTGCACCAATGTACCATCCTCTAATCATATTCTAATCCTCATTTTTATTATCGGAATTCGGAGGGCGGATTTTAGGGATTTTTTGACTTCCCAAGACAAATCTAAACTCACGGTACAGCATTATTTTTTCTTTGCAATTTATATAACAATATGTTATAATCTGAACATAAAGTTAAACATCTGTAGGTGAAAAAGTATGAATAATTTTGTAATTGTGGCAATTTCCATTGCAGTCATCTCTGTAGCTGTCGCGGCAACTGTTGCGCTGATAATTTTTTATCGGCTCAAGAAAAATGTCCGCAGCATAGAATTTGACGACATAACAGGGCTGCCCACATTTGCAAAGTTCAAGCACGATGTAAGAAAAATCCTTAGGGGCGCAAAACCCAACGAATACATGTTCCTTATGCTGAATGTAGACAACTTCAGCTTTATAAACGACAGTTACGGCTTTTCACGGGGAAACCTTCTTCTTTTGGAACTGGCCAACCTTTTTTCTTCCCAGTGCAATGAAGGTGAAATTCTCTGCCGCTACTATGCAGACACCTTCATTCTGTTTACACGGAATCCCCAGCTTTTACCCCTTATAGAAGAAAGGGTCTTCTTTATGACTACCATGCCAGAAGACATCCAGCGCATGCTTCCAAAACGCTACAATCTTACATTCAGTACCAGCGTTTACTACATAAGCGACCCCTCTGGCGACATTACAAACATGATAGACAAGGCAAACATTGCTCGCAAAGAAGGAAAAGAAAACGCCCTTACCCATCGCGTCATGGAATACACCACGGCCATGGACAAGGAAAACGAACTTAAAAAAGAAATTACCCTTTCCATGGACAAGGCTATAGAAAACAAGGAATTTGAAGTCTACTTCCAGCCCAAGGTCTACTTTGAAACAGGAAAGATAATGGGAGCGGAAGCCCTAATCCGATGGAACAAGCCTGACCGAGGACTTCTTTCGCCAGACTCCTTTGTTCCCCTCTTTGAGCACAACGGCTTCATTCAGAAAATAGACATTTCAGTTCTAGAGGAAGTGTGCCACTTTCTTGAGGACTGGTCCCATGCTGCGCCAGACGGAAGTTGCCCCAAGCCCCTTACCATTTCATTCAACCTGTCTCGCACTCACCTTATGAATCCCAACCTTATAAGGGATCTAACTCGAATCGTTTCAAAATACAACTTTGCCCCCAACCGCATAGAAGTGGAACTTACCGAAACAATCATGTTCGAAAACAAGAAGCGCCTTATCCGTGCCATGAACGACATAAAACAGGTGGGATTTTCTATTTCTGTGGACGACTTTGGCTCGGGATACTCTTCTCTCAATCTGCTAAAGGACATGCCGGCAGATGTCATAAAGTTGGACAAGGGATTCCTTTCAGACGGTTCCTCAAATTCAAAAGAGTCAATCATCATAACCTCTGTAATAGAAATGGCCAAAAAGCTGAACATGAAGACTGTTGCAGAAGGCGTAGAAACTGCGGAACAAGCCCAGTTCCTTCGTACCATGGGATGCGACATTGCTCAGGGATTCTACTATGCTCGCCCCATGCCAGAAAAGGACTACCTTGCCCTTCTTGAAGAAGAGTACATTGCCGTAAACCAGTAAAAGAGCAAAAATAACGCATTTACAGCAAAAAAAACTTGCATTTTTCACAAAGCAGTCTTATAATTTATTAAGTAAGACTAAATAGAGGATTTAATACTATGGCAAACAAAACAACAGAAGAACCGAGAGTTCTTGCAATCATCTTAGGAGGAGGAAAAGGTACTCGCCTTTACCCCCTTACAAAAGAACGCTCAAAACCGGCAGTTCCTTTCGGAGGAAAATACCGCATTGTAGATATTCCTATTTCAAACTGCATCAACTCTGGGTACAGAAAGATTTACCTTCTTACCCAGTTCAACTCTGCATCACTTCATCTGCACATTACAAACGCATACAACTTTGACCGCTTTAGCCGCGGCTTTGTAGAAATTCTTGCGGCTGAGCAAACTCTGGAGCATTCTGGTTGGTACGAGGGAACGGCAGATGCTGTTCGCAAAAACTTTATTCACTTTAAGGTGCAGAAGCCTACCCACTACATTATTCTTTCAGGAGACCAGCTCTACCGCATGGACCTTAAGGAGTTCATGAACCAGCACATATCCAGCGGTGCAGACATAACCATTGCCGCAAAGGCTGTAAACCGCAGCGATGCTTCTGGCTTTGGAATCATGAAGGTTGACAAGGAAAGCCACATTACAGAATTCCTTGAAAAGCCTGCAAAAGACATGAACATTGACGAATGGAAGATCCCCAAGGAATCTCGCGGAGACCTGCCCAAAGAACTTGAATATCTTGCCTCAATGGGCATTTACATTTTCAATGCAGACACCATGGAAGAAATGCTTGACAACGAGTACAAGGACTTCGGAAAGGAAATAATCCCCATGGCACTGGGAAAAAAGCAGGTTAACAGTTATATATTCAATGGCTACTGGGAAGACATTGGAACAATCCGCTCATTCTACGATGCAACTCTTGACCTTACAAATCCGGTTCCTAGCTTCAACTTCTACGACGAAACAAAACCTATTTATACAGACATGAAGAACCTTCCTCCAAGCAAAATCAACAATGCAGACATGTCTTCATCTCTTTCCAGCGAAGGTTGCGTCATTACAAACTCACGCATACAGCATTCAGTCATCGGTGTACGCTCAATCATTAACGAGGGCTGCGACCTTAACGGCGTAATAATGATGGGTGCTGACTTTTACGAGGACGAAGAACAAAAGTCCGAAAACAAGGCAAAGGGCATTCCAAACATTGGAATCGGCAAGGGTTGCAAAATTGGCAAAGCAATCATCGACAAGAACGCCCACATTGGCAACAACTGCTGCATAAATGTTACAGGCAAAAAATACGAAGACGGAGACCATGGTCTCTTCTACAGTGCAGACGGAATCATTGTAATACGAAAGTTTGCGGTAATTCCCGACGGAACTGTAATCTAGTCAGTGTTTACTGCCGCATAAAAGAGCGAACTGCGGGCCGGGATACAAGGACTGGTCCGACAGCATACTGCAAAGCCGAGTGCAATGCAGAATATTTTAGGGTTCGGAATTTTACAGGAGATGCACGAACGGTTTACCGTTTGAAAAGTGTGGAAAGCTCCTTTAAAACCGGCCCTTTTTTTTACCCTTTTAAGTAAACCGTAATTTTTTTATAAGCCTCCACAAGTTGCTGGGTAAGGACATTTGCCTTTTCTTCCATGTCGGCATCTTTTGAATAACGGTCCGGATGCAGGGCTTTAAGCTTCTGCTTGTATGCTTCCTTAATCTGTTTTTTGTCGGCACCGTGGCTTATTCCAAGCAGAGCATAGCAGGCAGAAATTTCTGGAGGAACATATTTATATATGGTGTAGTCATTTTTCTTTTTGGTCTTGTTGGCATAGGCTGCAAATTCTGTTTCAGTTTCTTCTGGGGAATCTTTCTTTTCTGACGGCCCTTCATCTTTTGCATCTGCATTTACTCCAGAACTTACGCCATTTTCCAAATTTCTTGGCTCGGTCTTAGAGGAAGACTCTTCTGAAGGGGAACTAGCTTCTACCTTTACAAAGGGAATCTCTCCCGTGTCCAAAGTACGAGAAAGCAGATCTCCCAGTTTGTCGTACATAGAATCAGGCATCGCCCCCCTCTTCCACACCCCACTCGGCAAGTTTTCTTTGCAGGGTCTTTCTTCCTATGCCCAGAATTTCCGCAGTCTTGCTCTTGTTGTTTCCCTTTGCCGCAAGGTTAGCCTGCACCAGCATTTTTTCTGCCTCGTCAAGGCTTGTGCCTATGGGAATAGAAACCACCTCTTCTCCGCTTGCCTGAGAAACAGAAGGTGGCAAATCTTCAAGAGTTATTGTGTCGGAACCGCACATGACAACAGCGCTTTCCATGCAGTTTCTAAGTTCACGAATGTTGCCCGGCCAGTTATACTTGTACATGGCAGACTTTGCTCTAGAATCCACTCCGGTAATATGCTTTCCGTTTTCCTTGTTAAATTCCTCAAGAAATGCAGCCATTAAAAGGGGAATGTCATCCTTTCGTTCTCTTAAGGGAGGAACATGAATGTGAATTACATTAAGGCGGTAATAAAGGTCTTCTCGAAAGTTTCCCTTCTTAACTTCTTCTTCCAAATTGCGATTTGTTGCGGCAATAACCCTTACATCAACTTCAAGAGTCTGTTCTCCTCCAACCCGTTCAAACTTTTTTTCCTGCAGAACCCTAAGTATCTTTATCTGAACGCTCTGATTTATTTCGCCAATCTCGTCAAGAAAAATTGAACTTCCGTGGGCAAGTTCGAAGCGTCCCTTCTGCAGATGGTCGGCACCAGTAAAGGCCCCCTTTTCGTGACCAAAGAGTTCGCTTTCTAGAAGGGTTTCGCTAAGAGCCGCACAATGCACAAAGACCATGTTCTTGTCTTTTCGCGAAGAAAGATTGTGGATTGCATTTGCAACAAGTTCCTTACCTACACCGCTTTCTCCTGTAATCAGAACGCTGGCCTTAGAGTCCGCCACTTTTCGTATGGTATCCTGAACCTTACGCATGGCCTGAGAACTTCCTATCATCTGCTTTAGTGCCGATGAATCTTCCAGACGCTGCTTTAGTTCCTGATGCTGAAGACTCATTTCCCTACCTGCAAGGGCGCGCTTTACAATAAGAGAAAGCTGCTCAAGGTTAAGAGGCTTTGTAAGAAAGTCGTAGGCTCCGTGACGCATTGCATCAACTGCAGAATCTATGCTTCCGTGACCTGTAAGTATTATGACGGGAATACCAGGCGTTTCTGCGGTAACTTTTTTTAGAACTTCTTCACCGCTTATTCCCGGCATGCGCAGATCTGTTATGACCAGATCAATGTCTCCCTTTTCTATAAGGGCAAGACCTTCGGCCCCTGTTGCGGCAGTCTTTACGGTATAGTCTTCCATCTCAAAGTTTGCGGCAAGACCTTCCCTTATGTTTTTTTCGTCATCGATTATAAGGAGAGTAAACTTCATTCTTTTTCTCCTGGCTGGCTTTCAATAAGCAGTGTCTTTTTTTGCGGAAGAGGCAGCACTATTGAAAAAACCGTACCGTGTCCCTTTACAGATTTTACATCAATGTCGCCTTGAAATTCCTTTATGATTTTATAGACTGTGGTAAGTCCAAGTCCAGTACCGTTTGCCTTTGTAGTATAGTAAGGTTCAAAAATGCGAGAGGCAGTCTGTTCGTCCATGCCACTTCCGTTGTCCGCAAGGGTAAGAAAATATCGGTCGTTCTTTGTAAAAGATTCAATTACAAATTCTCCTCCGTCTTTTTTTTCAAACCTTTCTTCTATTGCGCTAAATGCATTCTGGGTAAGATTCATTAAGACTTCCCTAAAAAGCTTTTCGTCTATTAAAAGTCGTTCGCCTTTCTTTGCAAGATGAAGGGTAAGTTTTATTCTGCGATTTTCGGCATCAGGTCTGCAGAATGAGGCAAACTTTTCTACCTGTCCGTCTGGGTCAGAAAGAACTGGTGCAGACTGAACCGGACGCACTGCAAAAAGAAAGTCTAGAACGATTTTATTTAGGGCATCAATTTCTTCGTTAACGACGGCTAAATAATTTTCCATAAACTTTGGATCGGGAAGCATACCGTCACTTTCTCTGGCTTTTTTTATCGCCTTCTGCATCAACTGAATATGTATGCTTATTGCCCCTAGAGGATTTTTTATTTCGTGGGCAACAGATGCCGCAAGGCTGGTAAGGCTTGCAAGACTTTCCATTCTGTGAAGGATTATTTCCTGCTGGCGTTTTTCTGTAATGTCAGAAACAGAAATGACGGTACCAGAAATGTCCGACTTACGCACAAGAGGAATTACACTTACCGAAACAAATTTTACAGAAGAATCCTTTGCAAAGGAAAACTCCGCGTCTTCGTGGGAAGAATTTTTTCTGGCACAGTTTTCTAAAAATGAAGCAAGGTTTTCGTCATCAATAAGGCTCCACACAGGAAGAGATTCCGCTCGGGTGTCAGAAGGTCTTATGGAAAAGGGAATGAGCCGTTCTGCGGCCTTGTTTGTAAGTGCAAGGTGCCACTGAGTATCCACGATTATAAGTCCCGAGGGAAGGCTTTCTACAATGGAGTCAAGCTGTTCGTATTCTGCGGCAAGGTCTTCTATAAGACTCTCCACCTGCTCACGGGAAAGTTTGGGTAACTTCTGGGATGCCTTACTTACAAAATCTTTCATAGTGCCTCTTTTAAAACTCCACCGCTTACAAAATTTATCTGCATGATATTTCGTGCAAGTTCTTCAAGGGCGGAAATCGGAGTCTGATTAAACACAAAGACACTGTTTCGGGTTGCGTCAATTTCTTCAAGAAGTTTTGCAGAACACTCGCTACCCTGAGGAGTTTTTGAAAGAGACTTCTGAGCGTCAATTATTCCAGTAAGGAAAATTCTAAACAGTTCCCGTGGAGAGAAACTATTGCATGCAGAAGACAAGGCATATATGTCTGGCACATGACCTTCTGCAATTGTTTTAAAATATCTGGAAGCCTGAGCCTTTACATCATTCGGCGGAACGGGTAAATAGGCCTGTAAAAATGAATCTATGGAAACAGGATAAGATTCTCCAGCAAAAGGCTTGTAATGGAAGACCCTTTCTATAACTTCTTTTTGGAATGCGTCTTCTCTTTCAAAGAAAGAATATGTACGCACACGAGAAAGAATAGTTGGCAAAAGAGATGATCTGTGGGCCGTTGTAAGTATGAACTGACAGTCTTCAGGCGGTTCTTCCAAAATTTTAAGAAGGGCGTTTTTTGCACTGGATTCCATTAAGTCTGCACTTTCTATTATGAGAACTTTCTTACCGCTTGTGGAAGAAAGATGCGCCCACATAGAAGCAGCCCTAATCTGAGCAACAGGAAGGGAACGGTAGAGCATGTCGGATTCAAGTTTTATAGCATTTTTTTCTATGTCTGCCAACAGTTTATCCAAATCATCTGCAGAAGGTAGAGCCTTTCCCGGTTCAATAAGTTCAAGACAGTCGTCTATGGACTGAACAAGAGGTGCAAACTTTGCAAGTTTTGATTCTCCCTGCCACAACACTGGATTAAAGCGCATGGTAAGTTTTCGCACGGCACGAACATAAAGGTAACGAGAGGCTTCAAGATGCTTACCATCATTTGCAAACTGAGAAAGCAGAGTGTCCTTTGCGGCCTGAAGTTCAAGCGTCCTGTTGCTTGGACCAACAAGCAGAACCGACTGGCTGACCAAAGCCTTATGCTTTAAGCAGGAAGGGCATGTGCATGTCCACGCCCCTCTCTCTTCTCCTGTACAGGAAAGTACTCTGGCAAGTTCCAGAGCACATGTAAGCTTACCCGAAGAGGCAGGACCAGAAAAGAGTATGGAGCCAGGCAGACTCTTGCGGGCTATGTCGTCGCTAAGGAGGCTTGTAGCACTCTGGTGCAGGACATTGTCAAACATCAGGCGGCATCTCCCGAGCCTTGCGCCGGCAAAGGAATTTCCTGAGCGGCAGGAACTGCTGCAACAGCCCACCTGAGCATGCGGTAGAAGAAACTCTGTTCAAGAAGTTCCGAAACATCAAACCAGGGCTGAGCCTGCAAAAGAATTAAAAGTAGAGCCACTAGGGCAAGGCCTTCCACAATGCCGAATGCAAAACCCAGGATGCGATCAAGGCCTTTTAAAATTTCTCCGCCAAAAATGCCACTTACAATGTTACGGACAATCATCAGTATGATGTAAACGACAATAAATACCATGAGGAATGAAACTATGAGCGAAAGAATGTGAATCTTTATGTAGGGTTCAAAAAATTCATTTACACGGCGGTAAAGCAGAACAGCAGCCCACAGTCCCAGAACAGGAGCGCCCCTTGCAAAGAGTTCCTTAATGAATCCCCTTACCACTCCCAAGACTGCAAACAGGACAACAATCGAAAGAAAAACCAAATCCAGAATAGACTGATTCATTTTATACTTCCCCCTGACCGTAAATGTATTTTGCAATAAGAGAAGCTGGTCTTTCTCCACTTGCGCATATTTTTCTGCACCCCTCGGAAAGACTGCTCCTAAAGCCTGAATCCAAAAATTTCAGAAGGGATTCTCTTATGTTTATAGAGTTTGCTTCTTCGCCTATAAGAGCAAGAGCGGCATTTTTTTCTACAAAGTATTTTGCGTTGTCAACCTGATCGCCTCTTGTTCCAGAACCGCAAAGCGGAATAAGCAACATGGGCTTTGAACAGACGGCACACTCCCACAGAGAATTTGCACCAGAGCGTGTAAGCACCACATCAGCAGCCTGAATAACGGAAGGCATTTCTCCGTATATAAAATCATAGGGCTTATAGTCGTCACTCTTCATTTTCTCAAGTTCGGGATGTTCCCTGTAAAAGGCTCCGCCAGTCTGATGAACTACCACAAACCTTTCTGTAAGCCATGAAATGTTTTCAAGGACAAAAGAGTTAAGCTGCAGGGCGCCAAGGCTTCCCCCTATTACAAGAAGAACTGGCTTTGCACTGTTCTCTTTTAGCGAAAGGAATTCCCTTCCCTTTGCACTAGAGTCGGAATAAAAAACTGGACGCACAGGATTTCCCGTAAGCAAACAGCGAGAAGCAAGGGTACTGGGAAAATAAGATGAAGTTTCACTGTAGGAGACAAAAATATTTTTTGCCCCCCGGCTGTTCAGTTTTGTTGCAAGGCCCGGAGTAAAGTCGCACTCGTGAGTGTAATAGGGAATATGAAGAAACCGAGATGCAAGACAGGGAGGAACGCTTACAAATCCGCCTTTGGAAAAAACACAGTCAGGCTTAAGTTTGAGCAGGATAAAAAATGATCTGATGATTCCTGCAATAAAGCGGAAGAAGTCTGCAAAGTTTTTAAGAGAAAAATATCTTCGGAGTTTTCCGCAGGGAATTCCGTAAAAAGCCGTAACAGAGCCGCCATTGGAGACAAGCTGCTTTTCTACAATCTGCCTGTCCATGCCAGACTTGTTGCCCAGCCAAAAGATTTCGCAAGTCTGCCCCTTTGAAGCAGAAAGAGCCTTAAGTTCGGCACAGACTGCAATGCCCGGATAAATGTGTCCTCCTGTTCCCCCACCCGTAAACACGATACGCATTTTACTTACTGTACCTCCGGAATACTTCCAGTATGGGTTCCTTCTTGAAAAGTTCCGCGTACTGGCGAGCGCTCATTCCCATACCATCTTTTATGTCGGGGTCGGCACCTGATGCAAGAAGCATGTCTATTATTTTTGTGTTTCCGTTACCCACAGCAAGAACCAGAATTGACTGACCGTCAGAACTGATTACACTTAAGTCGGCACCAGAGTCAATAAGATATTTTGTCACATCAGGATTTTTTCGCCATACAGCATCCATTACCGCAGTATAACCACGGTCTGCCGCAACAGCATTTATATCTGCGCCCTTTTCTACAAGCCACTTTACCTTTTCAAAGCAGTCGTTTCTGGTTGCAATGCAAAGCATGGGAACACCAAGGGAATCCCTAGAGTCAACCAACATGCCTGCCTTGTAAAACTGGGTGCATTTTTCGTCATCATCTTTTGCAATGTATGTGGCAAAGCAGTCAGTGGTAAAGGGAATGCCTGCCGCAAAAAGTTGTGTAAGAGCGGCGTGTCTTTCTTCCTTTGCAAGAAAATCGTCATAGTCGCTTTTTACATCTGCAAGCAGAGCCTCTGGAGAAGAAAATTTCTTAACAAAAGAGCCTGCATACCTTGAAGATGAAGAAGAGCACACAAATACAGGACAGCCCTTTCCCAATGCAAGACCTAGAAGGTAGGTAAATTCAGGACCGTCATTTTGTGAACCACCGTCAAAAACCGCAACATGGGTTGCATCCAGTACAAGAGAAGTTTCCACGCTTAGGTCATCTTTTGAAGCAAGGTCTTTCGTAAAAACAACCTTAAGAGAAGAAAGCTTTTCTTTTAGAAACGCCTGTATATTCTGTAAGTTTGAATCGTTTTCTTCGGAAGAAATTATAAGCCAGTTCATGCTTCCATTATACCGCACAATGGCGATTTTAACAAGGCGAAAATGAGTTAGGGCATAAAAAAAGGCCTCCGAAAAACGGAAGCCTCTAGGTGCCAGCGATTGGAATCGGACCAACGACAGGCAGATTTTCAGTCTGCTGCTCTACCAACTGAGCTACACCGGCAAGTGATGTGAACAGTATATAAATTTTTGCACATCATGTCAATACCTAATGCAAAAAAAATCCCTTACCCAACAGCGCAACTTGAAGGGTAAGGGAAAGCAGGTTATGACTTATTTATTATTAGCGCTTTAAGCTCAGTATTGTTTCCAGCATGGAGTCAGATGTCTGAATTGTCTTTGCGTTAGACTCGAAGCCGCGCTGGGTTACAATCATATCGGTAAGTTGCTCGGAAAGATCAACGTTACTCATTTCCAATGTACCAGAAACAAGACTTCCTTTTCCCTGTGTGCCACTTTCGCCAATGTTTGCCATACCACTGTTGGTAGACTCCATAAACATTGTGTCACCTTTCTTTTCAAGACCGCCCTGGTTTGTAAAGCTTGCCATTGCAATCTGTCCAATGACGCGTGTTGAACCGTTGGAATATACGCCGGTAATAAGACCTGTTCCGTCAATTCTGAAGGTGTCAAGGTAACCAAGAGGATATCCGTCCTGATAGTTTGCCTTGTTTGTACTTGCAGAAGCGGCCTGTGTAGTTCCGTTTTCGGCAGTTCCGATCGTTCCAAGGTTAAGGTTAAATGTCTGACGGTAGGGAGTTCCGTCTGCATTGTCGTTGCTATCGGGAACAGTGTATGAAGCCTGAAGTACGATTTCTCCCTCAGGATTTGTTACATTGCCAGCACTGTCAACAACAGAAGCAAGGTATCCGAAGTTGTCAAAGTTAAGGTTGTAGGTATTCTGCATTCCATCAGTTGTTCCCAAACCGATTCTTGTATCAGTTGCAACTTCTGCATCAGGGTCAACATTGATTGTAACAGTCCACTGGTTTGAAGTTCCCGGTACACGCTGATAGTTCATTGCAACAATGTGAGTGTTTCCGAAAGAGTCGTAAATTTCCACAGATGTCTGCCATGTTCCCGCGTTAATCTGATCCTGTGTTGGATTTTCGGGAATAAGGGGTGTGTTCTTATCAAGGTTACAGAAGTAGTGAACATTTTCTGTTGCCTTTGGGGGATCCTTCTGTCCTACAGGGATGGTAATGTCTGTTGGTGTTGCAGAAGTGTTGACCATTGAAACACCGTTTACATTTTCTGCCATCCAACCCTGAACGCGAAGTCCGTTTGCAGGATTTACCAAAGTTCCCTCAGAGTCTACACCAAATGCACCAGCACGAGTATAATATGTCTGATCTGCATTTTTAAGCACGAAGAAACCGTTACCGTTAATTGCGATATCAGTTGTAATTCCTGTTGACTGGAAGCTACCCTGTGTAAATACAGTGTCAATAGCTGCAACGCTCATTCCAAGTCCAACTTCCTTAGGGTTTACACCACCCTTTTCTTCTGTTGGACGAGATGAACCTCCAATCTGCTGACTTATCATATCCTGAAAATTTACACGACCTCTTTTAAAGCCGATTGTGTTTACATTAGAGATGTTGTTTCCAATTACATCCATTCTTGTCTGGTGATTCTGAAGTCCGCTTACGCCGGAATAAAGTGATCTCATCATAAGGCTACCCTCGTTCTATCTAAAGTTAGTTTTCGTATACTGCTGTAATTCTGCTCATGTCGTAGAGCATTCCGTTAACCATAACCTGGGGAGTGGAACCGTCATTCTTAACGGCTTCAACCCGACCTGTTGATGTCATGGCTCCAAGGTTAAGGTCTACCGTGTGACCAAGCGTATTGTATGCGCTACTTGAGGTTAACATTGTGTTGAGTTTGTCAAACTCAGCGTTAAGGTTTGTCATCTGCTCAAGAGTGCTGAACTGTGCCATCTGCGCAATAAATTCCGTATCTTCCATAGGAGACGTGGGATCCTGGTTTGTAAGTTGCGCAATCAGCAGCTGAAGAAATTCATCCTTGCCCATTTCTGATGTCGCAGTACGTCCGTTCACCGCGAGGGACTTGTTAAAAGTGTCAACCTGCATATTAAGTCGGGAAAGATCTTCGGGACTCATGTTCAGGTTAAGACTAGTTCCTGTTGTCTCCATGTTCATATTCTTTGTTACTCCTTAAGTTTGGTTCAGGCTACCACATCTATGGTATACCTTGAACCGTCAGCACGAAATGCAGAACTTATAGCAGACACGCTTTCTTCAGCGTCAGCGTCACCGGATGCCACATAGGAACCGTAGGCGCGCTCAGAATCAAGCTGTTGTCCAGCCTGCTGTTCATGTCCTGCAAAAGCGCTGTTATTTGCCGCAGAGCCGTCCGCCAAAGAAAGCGTAAGGGTTGCATTTTCAAATCCGTTCTGAACAAACGCCTGTTTAAGTGTGTCCAGACTCTGTTTGAATGCTTCCATTGCCTCTTTTGACGCTACGGTAATCTGTCCGACTACTACTTTATCGGAAAGTTGAAGGCTGACCTTAACATTTCCTAACTGTTCGGGCTTAAGAATCATGTCAATTGTGCCCTGGTTTCCGTCACGCAGAACAAAATTTGTTGCCTTTACAAACTCTGGTGCATTGCTCTGAATCTGTTCGGTAAGAAGCTGCTGGAAAGAGCCGAGATTTGTTCCGTCGGAAGGAAGTGCATTTGTTTCTGCAAACTGAGGAAGAGTAAGGGTAATTGTCGCACTGGAATCCTGCCCCTGATTAAAATTAAAGGAAGAGGTGTCTCCATCAGTTTCTTTTGAAGCAAGAACTTTTTCTTCCGCACTGCGAAGATCCTGAACAGTAAAGACAGGCTTTTCTTCATTGTCAATGTCCATAAGCTGTTCCCTGCTCCAGCGGTCAACATAATCTTTGTTGGAAAAATCTTTTGCAAGGGTAACAAGTTCTTCTTCAACCTGACCAGAAAGAGAAAGTTCTTCTGGGAGGACTGCATTATTTTCGCTTTTGGAAAGAGGTTCCTTTTTAAGATAGAGAAACTGGTCTTCGCTTATGTGGATTTTTTCTTCAAAGTTTGGAAGGTCGGCAGTGTCTTCTGCAATGACAAGATTTTCAAAATCAGAAGGAACTGCATTTTTTACAGTTGTATTTTCCTCAGTTTTTGTGGCAGAAAGAAGTTCCCCACTGTAGATAAAATCAGAGTCTTCCTTTACGGAAAGATCTTCGGCCCTAAGGGAAAGTTCTTCCGCATCTGATGCAAGTTCTATGGATGCGTCGGGTAAAGGTTCTGCTTCGGGCAATTCAGGCTGAGGAATGAAGTTTGCAAAATAGGAAAGGGCTTCTGTTTCTTCGGCAGTATTTTCTACTGGCTCTTCATTTAAAGAAGCTTCTTCCTTACGAACAGACTCAGACTTTGACGCTGACGCTGACTTTACCTCGGACTTCTGCACTTTCGGGTCAGAATTTTCCACAGTCTTGAGGTTTTCAGGTCTGTCCTTTACTTTGGGTGATTCGTCGGATTTTAGTTCCGCTGAAGTTCGGCCGTCCATGGCAGAATGTGAGCTGTAAAACTCAACTAAAGAAGAAAAAGAAGATTCAGTCTGAACTTTCTCCTGAGGCTTAAAAGCGAGTCCCTGCTTTGCCGTCTGGGAAAGGGTATCAAGCTGAATGTTCAGTGCCTGCATGGGCAATACCTCCAATGAAGCATCGGAGACTGCCCTTCTTGCGGCTAATATTCTATGGACTGAGGCTTGTTTACCAGCTTTCTGTTGATTTCTGCAGCCCTTTCTGGCTCCATAAGCGAAAGCCAGTAGGAAACCAACGATGAAGTTCCTGCGGCAGAAGCGTCTTCCTCTGCCCGCCTGAATACATCAATAATCAACTGATCGTCCATTTCCGCAAGAATCGCAACTGCCCTTGCTGGCTGCATGCCTTCAAGGTTTTGCACAATCTGCTCGATGTTCATTATTCTATTTCGGTATTTTTCTACTTCATTATTAAAGGTTTTTTCTTCTTCTTCCAGAGCAAGGGCCCGATCTTCCAGTTCCTGTGCAATCTGGGCGTTTGCGTCTTCTGCAGCCTTTATGTCGGTTTCCCGCTTGTCAAGTTCCTGCCCCCTCATGTCAAGGGATTCAAGGCGCTTTGCAAAGCGGTCATTATCTAAATCCGCCTCTCCTTCCCCCTCTATTGTGGAAACGGTCTGGGAAGTTTGGGGAGCAAGACCCACTAGTCTAAACACTGGTGCAAAAATGCGCTTTGTAGAAAACACACCCAGATAGTCAAACCAAATCAGTCCAAAAAGAACCAAAATAATTATGAGGAGTATGAGTAAGATGGACTTTCCTAAAACTCTGCCTTTTGCCATTTTTTAGATTAACCCCGCTATGGCGGCACCGAGCGTAATGTCGTTGTCGCGGCTGATTATCTCGTAATAAAGGGAACGCTCACGGGTAAGAAGCTGCTCAAGGTAGCCTTCAACCCTTTCATGGATTTTGTGGGTCTTGTAGAAGGTTGTACCGTCACACAAAATGCAGACAGGACGGCTGGCATTGCGACCCTTTCCGCTTTTTACTACACAGGAAGCAAGTATTGCGGCTGCACAACGGGCAGAACGGTCAACAATGGCATCAAGAAGCTGGAAGAGGCGGTCATAGTCTTCTTCAGTAGCAGACTCTGCGGCCTTTGCTCCAAGAACAGAGCCTGTTGCATAAGGGGCATGGAGGAAGGAGTCCACCTCAATAAGGGTAAGCTTTTCTATTTTAAGCAGGCTATCTGCGAATTTCTTTGTAAAAAGGCCTTCCTTTGCGGCTATAGTAATGGCTTCAAAAGCAACAGGACCAAGATAGGCACCAGAACACTGCTTTTCCATAATTGAAGTGCCAGGTTTAACAGATTTTGAGTCGTAGGCAATGTCAAAGTCTGATCTTTGTATTTTGTCAAATTTGCCGTTTTCGCATACGATAATCTGCTCCTTAAGACCGGGATAGGCTGCATCCTCCCCCTGAATGTAGGCACCGTTCATACCAGTTCCCAAAATAAAGCCTATGTATGAGGAATAGCGTTCACCGTCATCAGGACCGGCCGCACCTGCAAGAAGGGCTGCAACAGTGTCGTTAAGCAGGGAAATGTGCATGGAGTTCTTCCATCCGTGAGCCTTAAGGGCGGCTGCAAGTTCCTTACCAATGTGGCATCCCACTACTTCGGGAGCCTTAATTTCTTTAGAAAAGCCCAGAAGGATTCCGTCTCCGTCTTCGGTAATTGTCATGGGGTAAGAAAAACAGAAACCAATTCTGTCTGACTTGTCCTTAAGGTGCTCAAGGTTTTCTGCAAACTTGTTAAAAAATTCTTTTCGAGAAAGTTCCTTTTCTATTCCAGGCATGGAAGTCTTTTCCATAAAGTCTATCTGAGGCTTACCCTGACTGTCAAAGGACACAAGGCAGGAGCGGAAGTTTGTTCCACCAGCATCAATTACAATAACACTCTTTCCCGAGGCAGACTTTGAAGGAGGCGTACAGAAGGTGCGTATCATGTCTTCTGCAGCAGGACGACCAGAAAGACCTTCGTTCATATCATATAAAAGCGCATCCACAAGAGGATTCAAATCCATGTTTACAGGAAAGTTGTGCTTGAGCAAAAATGCGGCGGTTGAAGTATTCATTAAAAACTCCTTATTTTATTTTTACATTGTAGCATATATTTCAAAATTTTCAAGTGGCAGAATGCAGAAAGGCAAACTTGCTTCTAACAAAGAATAATGCTACACTAGCCCCATGTCGCTGGAAGAATCGCTAAAAGACCAACTTAATCCCGAACAGTATAAGGCTGTTACCATGACAGACGGAGCCATACTGATTATAGCGGGGGCCGGAAGCGGTAAGACAAGGGTCATTACTTACAGAATTGCAAACATGCTGGAAAAGGGAATTCCCCAAAGTGCAATACTGGCCCTTACATTTACCAACAAGGCCGCAAAGGAAATGTCCGACAGAATAAAAACCCTTACCGAACGCAAGCTTCAGAACCTTACCATAAGCACATTTCATGCATTCGGAGTACGCATTTTACGGCAGGACATAGAAAGGCTAGGCTGGCGCACAAATTTTTCAATCTACGATGAAGGAGACAGGGCCTCTCTTATAAAGGAAACAGGACGGGAACTTAAGTTTACCCAGGACGCTCTAGACCTTTACAAGATAGGTGCCTTGTTCAGTGACATAAAGACGGGACGCAAAAACTGGCAGAGTGCAAACGACATGTACCGAGAACTATACGAAGGCTACCAGCAGGGACTAAAACTTTACAATGCAGTAGACTTTGACGACCTTATTACCCTGCCCATAAAACTGTTCAGAGAAAATCCCGATGTGCTTGCAAAATACAAAGACCGTTACCGCTACATCATGGTGGACGAATTTCAAGACACAAGTCATCAGCAGTACGAGTTAATGCATTTGCTTTCACAAAACAATGTGGCTGTCGTTGGTGATGACGATCAGAGCATTTACAGCTGGCGTGGCGCAGACTATGAAAACATCATCAACTTTGAAAAAGACTTTCCCAATGTAACTGAAATCCGGCTGGAACAGAACTACCGCTCAACGGGAACAATTCTTGCGGCGGCAAACGGAGTTATAAAGCACAACACTAACCGAAAGGAAAAGGAACTGTGGAGCGGAAACGGAAACGGAAAGCCCATAGAAATCTACATGCCAGAAAACGAAGCGGCAGAGGCAGACTTTATAGCGGAAGGAATACAAGGAATTTGCGTGGAAGAAAAAAGGTCCTATGCCGACTTTGGAGTACTCATGAGGGCAAACACCCAGAGCCGTGCCATAGAAGAAGCCTTTCTTCAAGCAAACATTCCCTATGTCATGAGTGGAGGAACAAGTTTTTTTGAGCGTAAGGAAATAAAGGATGTAGTAAGCTACCTTAGGGTAATTGCAAACCACGACGACGACATAAATCTTCTTCGTATAATAAACACTCCACGACGGGGAATAGGAAGAAGCACCATAGAAGTCCTTAACACTGTGGCTTCAGGTATGGGACTTTCACTGTGGCAGTCCATCCAACAGATTCTTGCATGTCCCCCAGAATCCTGTCCTGTAAGCGAAAAAACTCGCGCAGACCTAGAGGCATTTGTTTCGCTGATTGAAGCTAACAAAACAATGCTGGGAGGAAAGGGCCTTAGCAAGAAAGTGCATGCCCTCGTAGAAGAAATAAATTACTTTGACTTTCTTATTGGAGAAAATCCCAAAAGCGAAAAGTCAGCCCGGTTCAAGTACATGAACATAGAAAGCCTTATACGGAGCATGGAACAGTGGGAAAACAATCCTGAAAACGAAGACACTAGCCTGTATGCCTACCTTAACAGGATTACTCTTCTTTCCAGAGATGATCTGGACGACGGTGAGCAGGACAGAGGAAAAGTTAACCTTATGACAGTTCATGCAAGCAAGGGACTGGAGTTTCCTGTTGTCTTTATTGCAGGAGCAGAAGAAGGACTTATGCCTCATGCTCGGGCTGTTGAAGAAGGCGGAGACAAGGCTGTGGAGGAAGAGCGCAGACTTTTTTATGTTGCTGTTACAAGGGCAAGAGACAGGCTCTTTATTTCTTCCTGCAGAAAAAGAAGACGAATGAAGGTTGATATTGACTGTGAGCCGAGCCGTTTTTTGGACGAAATTCCTAAAAACCTAGTGCAGTATCACGAACCTCCATCAGAACTTGAAGCAGAAGACGCCCATCAGCTTTTGCAGAACATGCTTAAAAGTTTTGCAAAACCCCGAGTTCCAAAACTCTAACAGAAGGAGCAGGCATGAAGGCAAAAAGAAATTTAATGCAAAAGACTGTACTGACAATTACAATTACGACACTGGCCCTTGTTTTTTCTTCCTGCGCCACCACAAAAAAATCGACGGAAGACTTTTTCTTTGCATACAAAAAGCCGGGGATAAAAATTGAAGCAGAAAGAATGAGTCTTACCCAAACTGCGGCAAAAGAAGACAGAAGTGCAAGCGGTTCATTTTATGTACCCCTCCCCAACTCAGCCTCAGAATTAAGCGCAAAAGTCCTCTTTGAACCTGGAACTTACGAATGCCTCGTATGCCAAAAGGCAGCAGACACCGCCCACTCATTTTTAACCCTCACTGTAGAAGAAAACTCTTACGCCTTGTATCCAAGCAATCCCCCCTTAGGAGTCTGGGAACTAACCACAAGATGTCCCGTCTACCTAACATTTGAAGAAAAGACAGAAGTAAGAATAAGTCTAAAAGCAAACGCAAAGAAAAAATCCGCCAGCCCCACCCTATGCATAGACTACATGCAATTCGTAAAACAATAATCAAACTCGCCCCAAACTCTCTCTAAAGAAGAGAGCGTCATGGAGGCCGCGTCAAACTCTTAGCAAAAAGCACAAGCTAGAATTTGCAAAGCAAATTCTAGCGAGTTCCAAATTACAAGGACGTAATTTGGAACTCAAGGAGGCCGCGTCAAACTCTTAGCAAAAAAACAAGCAAGAATTTGTGCAGCAAATTCTTGAGAGTTCAAAATTACAGGGACGTAATTTTGAACTCAAGGATGTAATTTGGAACTCACTTGCCCAACTGCGCATTTCTCTTGAACCAGTTTTGAGGAGGCAGTTCCACAATGGACCAGTCAAAGTCAAGTATTCCGTGGGGAGGAAAAAGCGGCGGTGGCAAAGGTTTCTTTCTGGCATTTGCTTCAGCAACAATCTGCTCTATGGTGCGAGTACCGTCAGTAAGAGTAAGGTAAGGCTCTCCTAGGGCACAAATTGTCGCCCCCTTTTCAAGCCATGTAATCTCATTGCCTTCATCATCATAGCCGTGCCGTTCCACAGTCACTTCATTTAATGTGTATTCCTCAGGCAGAGCATTGCTTTTTGTTATGTTGCGGATTTTAGAACCTCTTCCGTTTACGCATGTGTAAACCTGTCCCTGAGCCCTAAGATGTTTTGGAACTTCAAAGCTGTCTTCTCCGTCAGAAAAAACAGCTATGGCCCCATTGTCAAATTCCATGTTAGTCCGCCAGTAGCGTATATAATAGACCGAAGAACCTGACACAAAATATGAAAGCAGTTCCGTTTTGTTGTAAGGAGGACTAATAAGGATTCCGCTTGCCTCCCCCCAGTCTCTCCAGTAACCGTCAATAATAAGTTCATCGTCATCAGAATCCATGCTTATAGTGCCAAGATTTTTCGTTACAAAATCAAGATAAAGCCTGTTGCCAATGACGCATACAGGAACATGATAGACAGTCTTTGACGGGGGATATACAATCTGAATGTCCCAAGCGCCAGACATTTCTCCTGAAGAATATAGAATGTCTCCGTTGGAAAGTTCTGTCGTAATTCCGCTTTCCAAGGGATAAGATTCGTAAGTAAGGGGAACATAACGCACCAGCATTTCCTGAGCGGGAGTGTCGGTGGTATCGTTTTGGTCACGATTTGTGTCAGCTGTATATTCACTGCTTTCTGCGGCACGATCATTATACCACTGATAAAACATTCTAAGCACAATCTGGGGAATGTAACTTTCGCCTTCATTGTTTGAAAGGTAACCAGTATCAAAAATTACATAACGGCTGTAGTTTTCCCAAATTCCTTCAAGGGCAAGGGGAACAAGTTCTTCTTCGGATGACAAGTCACCAGCGGATGACTGAGCATAAACTGATCCCATAGCAAAAAGGCAAACTGTCAGCATGACAAAAAGAGAAGAAAAAAACTTACGCAAAAAAAAGGACGGTTTCACCCTTTGAATATCGGAGTAAAGAACGCCACAGTTAAATGTTTTTGATGCTGTCTTGAACGGTAAAGCGCTTTATTTCCCTTTCTTCAAAACTTTTCTGAATAAGTTCGTCCACCTCAAGGGAAGCATATATTTCTTCAGCCTCTTCTACAGTCGCCCTAAGAACAGGATGCTTGGGACTGAACAGGACGCAACAGTCTTCGTAGGGAAGAATTGAAGTTTCGTAAGTGCCAATTTTTACGGCAATGTCTACAATCTCTTCCTTATCCATTCCACACAGGGGGCGAAGAAGCATGGTCTTTGCAAAGTGTTCCGTTACAGTAAGGTTCTGCACAGTCTGGCTTGCAACCTGCCCTACGCTTTCGCCCGTTACAATGCAGTCGGCTCCAATCCGTTCGCAAAGCATATTTGCAACCTTCATCATGCAAACCCTGAGCATAAGAGTAGTATATGCCTGAGGGGCCTTTGACTTTATACGCATCTGAACATCGGTAAAGGGAATTATGTTAAGGTGGGTTTCTAGACCGTAGTCGGCAAGACGGCGAGCAAGGGTTTCTACTTTTTCCTGAGCCTCAACCGAAGTGTAGGGATACGAATGAAAGTAACAGCATTCAACCTTCATGCCACGGCCAAGCATGCGCCATCCCGCAACAGGAGAATCAAGACCTCCACTTAAAAGAAGAAGTGCCCTGCCGCTTACTCCTACAGGAAGACCACGGCAAGTCTTTCTGCTCGTACTATAAACATAGCAAGAGTCACGAACTTCCACATGAATCACCACATCAGGATGATGCACATCTACAGCCAAAAGACCAGTGTCAAAAACAAGAGACGCTCCCTCGGTACAAATCTGATAGGAATTCAGTTCAAAGGACTTATCTTCCCTCTTGGCTTCAATTTTAAATGAACGGGCACCATTTTCTTTTGCAAGAAGAGCAAAGTCCCTTACCGCTTTCTGAATTGCAGTTATATTTTTTTCTATGGTGCAAACCTTTGCCCAGCCGGTAATTCCCATCAAGTGGTCAAGACAAAATTCCACAGCCTTACAGGAAGCAGGAGGACAAGCAAGATAAAGTCGTCCAGACTGAAGCCATACAGAATGCTCCACACCAGAAAGAGCAAAATGCACATTGCTTACCAGCTGACGCTCAAACACATGAATGTTACCGCCCTTAAGAGTAAGTTCCCCTAGCTTGCCAAGATAGGTTTCGGTGTGAAGGGGATTAAGAGATGTCTTTTTCATAGTAGCACCTTAGAAAGTATACCTAATACCAATGGTAAAGTAGTTGTTGAACACATTACGCATACTGTCTGCCCACGAGTCTTTAAAGTACTGAACAACTTCCGCCTGAGTCTTGCTGGTGCCCCAGCCTTCAACAGCATAAGTTCCGTCATTGTTATCTGTTACTAAACCACCGGGATACAGGTGAGAGTCCACCCCCTTGTTTATTATGCACTCAAAGTTGTAGCTAAAGGTAACCGCAAGGGAGCCGTACTTTGCCCTAAAGAAAGTATAGTCAGCATCTATTCCAGCCTGAATCACATACATCTGGTGGGTCTGGGTAAGGTAATTCAAATGATAGTGTCCCGTGGGAATGACATTAAGGGAAGTACCGTTTTCGTTCTCAAACATGGAGTGGGTAAATATACTGCCGTCCGTAGAATACTGCCCAGAAGCAGCAAGGAGGAAAGTTATTGCCTCCTCTTCGGTAAAACTTTCCGCCACATTTCCATGACGAATAAATGCAGAGGAAATTGACAGGTTAAAGTTTTTAAAGGGAGTAAGGTCAATTTTAAAGTAGACCCGCTCACTGTTTGGAGGAAGGGCTGTTGCTATGTTGTTTCCGTAATGGGTATAGTCAGAATAGTTTATCTGCCCAACGGGAATAAGACCAGAGGTTGCAGACTCGTACTGCCAGTGGGTGTACATAAAGGGCATGATTGCCATGTAGTCAAACTGCACCAAAGAGCAGATTGAATTTTCAGGAGCATATACTCCCCCAACTCTAAAGTTAAACCTGTTGCGAGTGTCAAAGTTAAACTTTACGATGTTGTTTACATCCATATCGTCTACATAAACTTCTGCAGAAAACTGAAGTCCCTTTATCGGCTTGAACTTGAACACAAGACCCATCTGAAGATTGTCGGCAGCATCGTACAAGGTCTGTATTGCCATAAAGGGAACGGGAAGCAGATAGGAAGGATCAAAGCGTTCGCCAAATATAGTGTTCTCCACATAGGCAACAGAAAACTTTCCGTTAAAGAAATTTAATTCCACTGCGTGAAAGGCAAAGTATTTGTCAAAAGTGCAGACGCTAGGACCCGTACATGTAGAGGCTGCAATAATCGAAATCATCTGTGTGTAGGAAAACCTAGGATTTATATATGTCAGCTGAAAGTTGGGAGCGTGGATGGAAGAGTCGTCTATCATGGTGCCATCGCTCAGGAAGGGACCGTAACCACGACGGCTAAGTCCTCCCTGAAAAAAGATGTTTGTCTTTCCCACAGAAATAAGATCATTAATGTCTATGTAAGTCTTAAAGGGACCAAGTTTTGCGGCATCTTCTGCATAGTCGTAAGGGCGTTTTGTATAAAGGGGATTAAAGCCGTGCTTGTCTCCAAGAGCAAATCCATCGAGAGCAAAATCGTACCCCATAGAAACAAAGTCATTAAAAAGAGAAAATTCTCCAAAGACGCCAGGTGTTAAAGCAACAAGAAAATCATCTTTGCTTAAGGACTCATCATTTGAAGTAAGTTTATAGGAGGCCTCTACCCCGACTGTTGCATGCCAGGCCCTACCCGTTTCTTCTTCCCACAATTCTTTTGCAATTTCAACATCTTCTTCGTTACCGTTTTCCATAACAGTTTCAAGGATTGCCTTTATGTTTGCAAGGGGATAAGGACGCAGAGGAGGAACTTCAGAAATAAGACCCCGCAGTTCCCAACTCTGGGCGTAACGGTAAAACCTGTGAGAGGTATCAACGCTTGCTTGGGCAAACAGGGGAATAAAAGTAAAGGCTGATAAAAAAGCAAGGGCAACAAAAAATTTTCTCATGGAATAATGATACATGGTTTTATAATCCTTATCAAGCATTTATATAAAATAGGTTTACTCAACCTGAACGACTTTAGGCTTCCACAGTTTTGTAAACTCTATTTTTGCAGAAATGATTCCCTCAAGTCCACAGGCAAAGTTATCCTGAATGTGATTGTGGTTGGCAACAAATGTCAAGGAAGGCTGAGCCACAAGTTTAAGCCATTCAAAAGGATACCATTCTCCCCTTACTGAAATTCTGTTTACATATTCGGGAATTCCGTGGGGGGCAACCATAGCGGCGGCCTCAGGAGAAATTTCATAAACCCAACCAGTAATAGTTTCGGGAAGTTTCAAACCTCCCCAGTTGCAGGAGGCAAAGGCGTCAGTTCCAGAAAACTCACCCTTAGCGGCAAAAAGATAGGACAGGGTAACAGACCAGTTCAGAGGAACTTCGTAGCCCACATTCAACTGGGCAGTAACAGTGTCTGGACCAAAGGGGCTTGCAAACCATTCGTAAAAAGTTTCGGAATCGTCAACAAGTTCCGTGTATGTGCGAACCAAGCTCCAGCTTGGAGACTCCTTCATAAAGAGGAAGGGGTCTGCATATGAACCTTCCGCCCATACATGCATGTAACCCGTACCAAGGGGAATATATGTTTCTCCACCCCACTGAAAACCTCTTGCGGCAGGACGGTTAGAATCTTCATTAGGCATCTGATTTTCAGTCTGTGCATAGTAAAAGTAAAAGCGGGTGTATTTGAACGGCGTGTAAACAAACTTTAAAGTCATGTCCATTATAATGTGGTCTTCTGCCCAACCTTCATTAGGATGATAGTCCCTCCATGGAGCCAGACCGTGAAGTATTGTAAAGGGATTTAAAAATCGCAGTTCCAAAGGCGCATAAACTAGAAGGGATTCCATAATTGAAAATTCAAATTTCTTGAACAGCCTAAAGTCAAACCTGTGGGAATACACATACCTGTTTACATTAAACTGTGAAACATTCATGTTGTACCTAAAGGAGGGAGAATAAAATTCCAAGTTAGCAAATGAAAGGTCTGTAAGCTTATAGTTCCAAATCATGCTTCCAGTAAGGCTTCGTCCAATATTTGTAGAACCAAGCCCCATCTGAAAATTAAGACCTGCACTTTCGGTAAAAGGATAGCCAGTGCTTAAATATGCCCAATGGGGAAAATTAGTGTCAAACCACAAGGCCTTTGAAAAATCCAGGGACACAGGTATGTTAAGAAAATTTTCGCTGCTGTCGGAAGCTGTTTTGTTTGCTCCCAAATCGACAAGCATTTCCATGGTTACAAAATCTCCTGCCTGTATTCTAAAGGGAACATCAAGCAGATGCTGTCTCTGGTAGCGGTCATAAGCCCAGTCTATGCTCTTGTCTGTTTTTCCGTAAACTTCAAGTGCGGATGTAGGAGCAACTCCAATGGAAAAGTGTCCGAAGGCAAGGGCCCAGTTTGACTCTCCCCGCCATTCCACAAGCTTGTCATACCAGTTTTTTCCTGCATCAGAAAGTTTTTCATAATTAACTTCAGAAAGAAGGGCATCTACTTCCGCCACCGAAATAGGAGCCTGGTCAGCTAACGAAACATGTCCCTCTTCCATGGAAAGTGCGGTAAGGGCATCATACACCCAGTGACCCACAGGAACCAAATCCTGCTTTGCATGGGGAGAAGCAAAAAGTGGCAACGCTAGGAGTGAAAAAAGCAATGCAAAAAAACAAAACCTGATAATTTTCTTCATGAGGCTATACTACTACTTTTGACCGTCATAAGCAAGACAAGGCATTTAGCGAACAGGCTTATCCAAAAGGAAGCGGGCGGTTCGGGAAACATCTATGCCCTCTCCTTGGCCTATGAGACTTTCCACATTGGACTTAAGGCGTTCAACCTGAGAAGAGTCGGAAAGAAGTTCTTCCAGTTTTGCGTAAATGTCTTCTGGCTTTTGGATGAAAAAGCCTGCACCGTTTCTGACGGCATAACGCATATTGCCCAGTTCCTGATTGTAAATGTAGTGGCTTATGATGAGGGGCTTTCCGCTTGCAAGAACTTCCAAAACAGAGGCAGGACCGCCTTTGGTAACGGCAATGTCGCACAGTTTTACAAGGCTGTCCATAAAGTTTACAAATCCATAGACATGAAGATCCAACTGAGGGTGATTTTTCTTTACCAGCTCAAGTTGAGTCTGCAAAGTTTTGTTTCTTCCGCATACGACGGCAACAGAAAAATCCGCATTGTTTTTTGCACATAGTTCCACTATCTTTTCCGCACCAGGAAGACCTTCTCCTCCGCCAGCAAGAAGCACGACTGGCCTGTTCAAATCAAATCCAAATTCTGAACGGAGGGAAGCAATCTGCTCCTTTGAAGGACGCTCCCTAAATCTTTTGTTCAGCAGGAAAGGCAGTATGTGCAGGCGCTCTTCTGGAACGCGAAAGTCCATTGCAATTTTTTTTGCCTCTTCGGAATAAATTACAAAGTCATCTCTTTTGTCGTAAAACCAAGATCTGGGTGCCGTAAAGGGATCACAGGCAACCACAGAAATGTTCGGAAACTGTCCGTTCCTTAGCAAGGCCCTGCGTACAGGAAGTGTAATAGCAAAATGAAAACTAACTACATCTGTAGGGTTTAGTTTTTTAAGCTGCTTCTTTAGGTAGGGAGTGCACACTAGCATAATCAGTCTGATTGAAAGGGCAAGGAACCATCTGAATCCGCCCAAATCGTAAGTAAGTCCCCACAAGCCTTCTAAATAATTGCTTGAGAAAGAATAGCCTGACTCAAAGAGCAGGCGACAGATAAAATTATGCTTTCCAAATCCGTTCAGAAGAGTTACTTTTACATCGGAGTTCGCCTCTTCCAGAGCTTCCTTTAAAACCATAGCTTGGGAGCGGTGACCGTTACCCGAATTAAGATAAACCAAAACAAAATGTCTCATAGTATTCCGTCAGTATACCTACATCAGCGGAAAGATTCAATTGCCGTACGGTAGCGCTCTACAAGTTTTGGAGTAAGGGAAGAAATGAGCCATCTGCGCCCCCACTCAGACGCCTCTTTGGATTTATTCTGCCACAGGGATTCATTCTGCAGGAGTTCCACTACCCGCTCAGAAAATTCATTTTGGTCATCGTGAACCATAAAGCCGCCCTTGTCTCCCTGCATTATGTCTACAGTTCCCATTTCTCCAACGGCAACAACAGGAAGTCCTGAAAGCATGGCCTCCACTGTAACAAGTCCCTGAGTTTCTGTTACGCTGGGAAAAGAAAAGACATCGGACACCCGATAAAAAAAAAGGAAGTTCATCCCGTTCTCGGTAACCGGCAAAAGCGACAGAATCGGAAAGATTTTTTTCTTTCGTCAGTTTTTTAAGGGGTTCAACTTCAGGTCCTCCACCTACAAAAAGCAGAGCCGTCAGAGGAATTATTTTTTTTACAGTTTCCAGAACAGAAATTAGTAGGTCAAGATTTTTTTCTTTTGCCATGCGCCCCACATACAAAAGGATTTTCTTACCAGCAAGATTTGGAAATTCCTCATACAGGCGGATTTTAAATTCTTTAACTTTTTCATGAGGAATGTCGGCTGCCACAAAATCGGGAATGCCAGTAGGAAGAATGTAACTTTCCCTTTCTATTCCGTAGCGGCTTACGGTTTCCTTTATCTGCACAGTGGGTACGATTATTTCGTCGGCACGGCGAAGAAAAGCCTTTACAAGACGACGACCGCTCCACCTGAGCATGGCAGGAGGCAGAATGTGTATGTAGTTTGCAAAATAGTCTTCCCACAAGGTATGAAAAGTGTAGACCAGGGGAATTGAATTTCTCTTTGCATAGCGAACCCCCAAAATGCCAACGGTAAATTCTGTGTTTACATGAACGGCATCGGCTTTCCATCCGTCAAGCCATGCATTCATTTTCTTTATAAACAGAAGACTTACCGCCCTGTCTTCTTTTGAGAAAACTTCCCGAGATGCAGGAATGCGAACCTCAAGAAGAGAGGCTTCCTTTGAGTCTGGAATTATGGAAATGTCCCGAACGGCAACATCATAGTTGGGGCAGACAATGCAGGCCTTGTGACCCAGACGGCACAACTCCCTTGCATAGGACTGCACCGAAACCGCAACTCCGTTTACCCGAGGAGCATAGGCGTCTGTAAAAAAGGCTATGTTCACGCCCTACCTCCACAAAGTCGCAAGTGACGCATTGAAGGAGAGTGAGCAAAAACAAGTCTTCTGAACTGACCCCATAAATTAGGACACCCACGGAGGTGTAAAATGGGGAATAATCA
>ERZ842401.704-NODE-704-length-49259-cov-7.466425_pt1 | contig 49259 bp, 44 predicted proteins | sample MGYA00521270_ERZ842401 | MGnify/ENA primary metagenome ERZ842401 (study PRJEB31892, sample SAMEA3878208) | bioreactor metagenome | biome: Moose rumen | place: Sweden | collected 2011-10 | study: EMG produced TPA metagenomics assembly of the PRJEB12797 data set... | reverse complement strand
GAAAGTCGGGGCTTTGCGATAAAAAAAGAGGATGTGCCTATTTTGACACACCCTCTTTCTTTTATTATATATTGCACCAACTCTTGCGGAAATAAAATAAAAGTCGTACTTTTGTATAAGAATATCAACTTATCATGTCTGAGAAGCAACAATATACTTTAGAGAGATTCTCACCTTATCTGTTCTGGGATATGGATAAGGAACAAATAGATTTGGACGTGTCGTCTACTCAGATTATACAACGTGTAATGGAGTATGGAGGTATGGAAGACTGGCGACTCCTGAAATCCTACTATGGTCTCAAACGGATTGTGCAATCCTGCCAGCAACTACGCTCACTCGATCCTCGGGTCGTGGCCTTTCTCTGCTGTATCTCACATGTAACCAAGGAGTCTTTCCGATGCTATCACAACACACAATCGCCCCATCCACACTGGAGCTATTAAAGAACATACAATTTCGTTGACGTTTTCGTCGCTGACCTTGTCAGCGTTTCGCTATTCCCTCACCCGGATGGCACGGACGGACTCGCCAATATAACGAGCAGAGGTGCTGACAGAATAGCCCCGACTGACGTTGAAATAAAGGTTATAGGCATAGGAATAGCCGTCCGAATCCTTCTGATTAGCAAGAGAACGTGTCCAAAAATATCCGCTCACATTATTTCCAAAGTTACTCATACCAAAGTTCAGAATACCATGAGCCGGAAGGAATAGTTCGTTACCATTACTTCCCACAACCAGATAACCTTTTGCGTCTGTATCAGCATATCTGACCGTTACCCCGTCACACCACGTCCACGTGCATGATTCTGTCAACTCGGTCAACTGCTCTTGCGTGGGCATACGCCAATGCGTCCCCCATCCAACATAGGCTGCATCGTGCGTCGTTTCAAGTTCCCGTTTACCCGTCCAAGTATATTGTGACATCGTGGGGTCGAAATAACTGCCATCAGAATAGCCATCTTTACCTGACGTCTCGCCCCATGCGAAGAAAGTGCCGGCTTCCATGGGTGTGGATGCACCGATATTGGCGGTTGCCCACAGCGTGCCGCTGGGAAGGGCGAGGTCCACATACTCATGGGACGTGACATCCACCAGACAGGTGGCGGAGACACCACTGCCGTCGGTGGCCTCGGCCACGATGGCTACAAGACCTTCCTCAACGCCCGTCACCACTCCGTTACCGTCCACGGTGGCTATGGTCTCGTCCATGCTGCGCCAGCGCAGCGTGGGGATGTCGGGGTCCTCGGGTGAGACTGCAGGGCAAAGCGTCGCGGTGCTGTCCTTCATCAGCATAAGATTAGCAGGCAAGGAAAGGGCAGACACGGGATAGTTGATATTTCCCAACAGACGGTTGATGAGCAGCACAAGGTCTGCGACACTCACTTCTCCGTTGCGATTCACGTCCATTCGCACATCGTCGGCAGCGCGTGACAATCCGATGGACAAGGCGTTCACGTCCCCCTGCGTCATGTTTCCGCTGGCATCCACGTCGTAACGTCCTGCCTGCTGTGCCCCTGCGCTCTGCAGAAACATCCCCATCCATAGTATGATTACCAACCGTTTCATGATGGTCTGAAGGTTAGGAACAGGGAGACGAGGAGGAGGGCCAAGAGGACACCAATGATGTTGGCCACGAAGTCGAGCCAGTCACCACTGCGGGTGGTGGTGAGATAAGCCTGCGCCAACTCCAGGAGACCACTCATGACGATGGGAGCCACAACGGCACCCCAGAACGCCCTGCGCCAATCCACCCGCACATGCTGACGGAGATACTCCCACCAGATGATGAGACAAAGACCTCCATACATGATGAAGTGTGCCCACTTGTCATACAGAGGCACGTCCGGTATCACCACCTCGGGAACAGGAATCAACGAGGCAACCGTGATGACCAACGCTGTCAAAAGACTAAGAGGGTATCTTTTCATGCTTTTTACCATAATGATGACACAAAATTACGAATAAAAGTTGTAAATTTGTAATCTCTAAGCAACTAATTTAGCTAAACCGTAAGCATGGGAGCAGACAACAGGGGACTTTTCGGTAGCCGTCTGGGCGTGATACTGGCCTCGGCAGGCAGTGCCGTGGGGCTGGGCAACATCTGGCGTTTCCCCACCGAGGTGGGAAGGAACGGCGGTGCTGCCTTCATCCTGGTGTACCTGTGCTTTGTGTTCCTGCTGGCCATGCCCGTGATGCTGGCCGAGTTTGTGATTGGACGGGGAAGCAAGGCCAATACGGTGGGCGCCTACCGGGCCCTGGCCCCGGGGAAACCGTGGATAGTGGCCGGATTCATGGGCGTGCTGGGAGGCATACTGGTGCTTTCGTTCTATAGTGTGGTGGCCGGATGGACCCTGCACTACACGATACAGAGCCTGACGAACCAGCTGACGGACGGGCAAGACTTCAGTAGGGTGTTTGCCAACTTCGTGTCGAACCCGTGGAAGCCCCTTGTCTACCAACTCCTCTTCCTGCTGATGACCCACTATGTGGTCTCACGTGGCGTGGAGCGGGGTATCGAGAAGTTCAGCAAGGTGATGATGCCCGTGCTGCTGCTCATCATCGGCGTGCTGGTGTGCTGCTCGCTCACCATGTCGGGAGCCACGGAGGGCATAAGCTTCCTGCTCAAGCCCGACTTCTCGAAGGTGACCACGGGCGTGGTGCTCTCGGCCATGGGACAGGCCTTTTTCTCGCTGAGCGTGGGACTGGGCTGCCTGGCCACCTATGCCTCGTACTTCAGCAAGAACACCCGTCTGGTGTCGTCCGCCTTCAGCGTGTGCGTCATCGACTCGGTGGTGGCCATCCTCAGCGGTTTCATCATCTTCCCTGCCGTGTTCTCGGTGCCCGGCGTGGCTCCTGACGCAGGTCCTGGATTGGTGTACATCACCCTGCCCCATGTGTTCAACATCGCCTTTGCCCATCTGCCCGTACTGGGCTACCTCTTCTCGGGACTCTTCTATGTGCTCCTGCTGCTGGCCGCCCTGACGAGCACCATCTCCATGCACGAGATAGCCACCGCCTTCATCCACGAGAACTACCGTCTCTCACGCCAGCATGCGGCCATCGTGGTCACGGTCATCTGCATCGTACTGGGCACGGCCTGCTCCCTATCCTTCGGCGTATGGAGCGAAGTGAAGATATGGCACCGGGGATTCTTCGACCTCTTCGATTTCCTCACCGCCAAGTTCCTCATGCCCTTGGGCGGTATACTTATAACGATGTTTGTGGAATGGTATCTCGACCGTAAGTTTGTGGTGGCACAGCTCACCAACGACGGCACGGTGAAGGTGCGCGGGTTGCGCATCCTCCTGTTCCTCATCCGCTGGGTGGCCCCCATCGGAGTGGGCATCGTATTCCTTAACGAACTGGCAAACTGATGGAACAGAAAAGAGGCAGTTTCGGGAGTAAGATAGGCGTAGTGATGGCCGCCGCGGGCAGTGCCGTAGGGCTGGGCAACATCTGGCGTTTCCCCACCGAGGTGGGCAATAACGGAGGAGCTGCATTCATTCTCATCTACATCCTGTGTGTCCTGCTTGTCGGGGTGCCCGTGATGGTGAGTGAGTTCCTTATCGGCCGCCATACCCGTGCCAACACGATTACGGCCTTCCGCAAACTGGCCCCGGGCCGATGGTGGCGCATCGTAGGTATCGAGGGCGTGTTTGTGGCATTCATCATCCTCTCCTACTACATCATCGTGAGCGGATGGACCTTGCACTATACCGTTGCAAGCCTGGCCAACCAACTGACAGCCGACCGCGACTACGGCGAATACTTCACCCGTTTCTCCAGCAGCCCATGGGAACCAGTGGTCTACGCCATCGTGTTCATGGGCATGGTACACTTCGTCATCATGCGCGGTGTGCAGAACGGTATCGAGAAGTTCAGCAAGGTGATGATGCCCATGCTGCTGCTCATCATCGGTGTGCTGGTGGTGTGCTCGTTCTCCATGAGCGGATTCACCCAGGGCATGCGTTTCCTGCTCCACCCCGACTTCTCGAAGGTGACGGCCGACGTGGTGCTCTCGGCCATGGGACAGGCGTTCTACTCCCTGAGCCTGGCTATGGGCTGCCTGTGTACCTACGCCTCCTACTTCGGTTCCAACACCAACCTGATGAAGACCGCCTCCAGCGTGGTGGTTATCGACACCATCGTGGCCGTGCTCGCAGGCTTCATCATCTTCCCTGCCGTGTTCTCCGTAGGCGTGGAGCCCAATGCCGGACCGGGCCTGGTGTTCATCACCCTGCCCAATGTGTTCAACATGGCCTTCCACAACGTTCCCCTCATCGGGTACGTCTTTTCCGGCCTGTTCTACATCCTGCTGATGCTGGCTGCCCTCACCAGTGCCATCTCCCTGCATGAGCCCGCCACCGCCTATCTGCATGAGGAATGGCACCTGTCGCGACGTACAGCAGCCTGGGTGGTCTCCATCGGATGTGTGGTGCTCGGCGTGGCCTGCTCGCTGAGCATGGGGCCGTGGAACGGGTTCACCATCGGAGGCATGTGCCTGTTCGACCTCTTCGACTTCGTATCCGCCAAGGTCATCATGCCCTTGGGAGGCATACTGATAGCCCTGTTCACCGGATGGTATCTCGACCGTAAACTGGTGGAGCAGGAAATCACGAACAACGGTACGCTGCGCATCCCCCTGCTGCGTCTGTTCTTCTTCCTTACGCGCTGGATAGCCCCCCTGGCCATCACGCTCATCTTCGTCAACGAACTCTTTCGGAAGTAACCCATAGTCGCCATGCCCTTCTTTCAGCCCTCCTCCAGCGAGCGTCGCGGATTCATCGTCTTAAGCATCGTGCTGCTTGTCGCCGTAGCCATCGGATGGTTGGGCCGAAACGTTCGGACGCATGAGGCCGAGCGTCCGGACGCTCCGAGCTATGGGTCTGGACGCAAAACGCCTCGCTTCTATAGGCAACCGGAAAGGCAGTTGGAGGAGTTTCCCTTCGACCCCAACACCGCAGACTCCAGCGAACTGCTGCGACTGGGCCTGACACCAAGCATGGTGAGAGGAATCTACAAGTTCCGCAGCATGGGCTACACCTACAGCGAGCCCGCAGACTTCAGCCGTGTGCCAGGCATGACCAACGAACTGTGGGAGAGGCTGAAGCCCTACATCCACATTGACCCGCGTTTCCAACGGGTGAAACCCGAACCCCGCAGCTACGAGACACACACCCAGACATCCGCCACTCCAACGTCTGTCCCAGCCGTTCCTCGCGACACGGTTCGTTTCCCCCGAAAGCTGCAGGTTGGAAGCAAGGTGGAACTGAACAGCAGCGACACGTCCCAACTGAAGAAGATTCCCGGCATCGGGTCGTACTATGCCAAAAAGATTGTGTACTACCGCCAACAACTGGGCGGCTATGCCTCCATCAGTCAGTTGGAAGACATCGAGGGCATTCCCGAAGGCATCAGGGAATACCTCACGCTGAACACGTCAGCAGTCCGCAAGATAGACGTGAACCACGCCACGAAGAACCAACTGGTGCGACATCCCTATCTGCGCGTCTATCGGGCCGCAGCCATCTGGGACTATCGCCACAAATACGGGGCTTTGAAGAGCCTGGACGACCTACGTCGCCTGCCCGACTTTTCGGAAGAGGATGTCCGACGGCTTGCGCCCTACCTGGAGTTCAGGTAAGACAGGAACAGCTGTCGGAAACGAGCTACAGGATGTCGTCCTTCCAGAGTTTGAAGGGATAAGTGCGCATGTGCCCGTTGTAGAACCGTCGGTCGCCCGTGACCTCGCGCCCAATGAAATCGGGCTTCTCGTAGTACTCATCGGCACGCTCCAGTTCCACCTCAGCCATCACCAGCCCCTCGTTGTCGCCATAGAACTCGTCCACCTCCCATACGTGGCGACCATCAGGTCCCTTTACGAGGTAACGTGTCTTGTCTATCAGGCCAGGCTCGCAGATGGACATCAGGTCACGCGCATCCTGCAACGGAATCTCACGCTCAAACTCATAACGTGCCAGCCCGTCCTTACCGCTCGGGCCCTTGATGGTAAGATACCCCTTGTCGTCACGGATGCGCACACGCACCGTCCGCCCATTGCCCGAGGCAATGTAGCCCTGCTGGATGCGAGTGTGGTTGTAAGCCTTGGACTTAAACTCCCCCGTAACCAGGAACTTGCGCTCTATCTCGTAGTGCATCAGCCCAGTGTGGTCAGGAGGGCAATCATGGCAACGCCAATCACCACAATACCGATGATGACACCCCAAACGACCTTACGTCCCTGCTGTTCCTCACGTGCAGCACGTGCTGCTGCTCTCTTGGCTTTCTTTTGCAATTTGTTTGACATAGTATTTTAGTTTTAGTTATAGTTACTATAGTTTCTATAGATACGATAGGAATTTTACTCCTCCGCGCCGAACTCCATCAGGTAGGCCTTGATGAAGGCATCTATCTTGCCGTCCATCACGCCACCCACGTCGCTTGTCTGGTAGTTGGTACGGTGGTCCTTCACCCTACGGTCGTCGAAGACATAGCTGCGAATCTGACTGCCCCACTCTATCTTCTTCTTCCCTGCCTCCACCTTGGCCTGCTCCTGCATGCGGTGCTGCAGTTCCTTGTCGTAAAGCATCGAGCGCAGCAGACGCAGGGCATTCTCCTTGTTCTTCGGTTGGTCGCGGGTCTCCGTATTCTCAATCAGTATCTCCTCTTCCTCACCCGTGTAGGGGTCCTTGTATTGGTAGCGCAGGCGTACGCCCGACTCCACCTTGTTCACGTTCTGTCCTCCTGCACCACTTGAGCGGAAAGTGTCCCACGAGATACGTGCCTGCTCGATGTTCACCTCTATGGTGTCGTCGACAAGCGGAGTGACGAAGACGGAAGCGAAGCTGGTCATGCGCTTGCCCTGGGCATTATAGGGAGAGACACGCACGAGACGGTGTACTCCGTTCTCGCTCTTGAGGTAGCCATAGGCAAACTCACCGATTATCTCCAGCGTACAGGTCTTGATACCTGCATCGTCACCGTCCAGCACATGGCTCACGGTACACTTGTAGCCATTGGACTCGGCCCATCGCATGTACATGCGCATAAGCATCTGTGCCCAGTCCTGTGCCTCGGTGCCTCCGGCTCCGGCGTTTATCTTCAGGACGGCATCCATCGGGTCTTCCTCCCGACGTAGCATGTTCTTCAGCTCCAGGTCCTCGATGGCGGCAAGGGCTCGGGTGTAGAGTTCGTCCACCTCCTGCTCGGTAACCAGTTCCTCCTTGTAATACTCCACCGCCAGTTCCAACTCGTCGGCCATTCCCTTGACAGCGTTATACCCTTTTATCCACTTCTCCAGACTCTTCACCAACTTCATCTGCGCCTCGGCCCTCTTCTGGTCGTCCCAGAATCCTGGGGCCTGGGTACGCAACTGCTCCTCTTCCCATTGCACCTTCTTCTGGTCAATGTTCAGGTAACGATTCAGCTGGTCTACACGATCTTTTACTTCCTTTAGTTGTTCTGTTGTTATCATATTCTGGCCTTACTATTCTTCATACATCTTGTCTATCAGCACCTTGTAGCGTTCGTTCAGCACAGGACGCTTCACCTTCAGGGTGTTGGTGAGTTCGCCTTTCTCCAGACTGAACGGTTCGGGCAGCAGGGTGATGCGCTTCACCTGTTCGTAGTGGGCAAACTCCTGTTGCAACGTGTCTATGCGGTCCATTATCAAGTCAACTATGCGAGAATTCCTGCACAAGTCGCCCACGTCGGAATAAGCGATGTTACGGTCCTGGGCATATTTCTCTATCAACGGATAGTTGGGAATCACCAGTGCGGAGACAAACTTCCGCTGGTCGGCAATGATGACAATCTGGTCAATATACCTGTCGACACACAACTTGGACTCCAGAAGCTGCGGAGCAATGTATTTCCCGTTACTCGTCTTGAAGAGGTCCTTGATACGCTCGGTGAGGTAGAGTTCACCGTCCTTCAGGTAGCCGGCATCACCCGTATGGAACCATCCTTCGGCATCGATGCTCTTCTCCGTCACCTCGGCCTTGCGGAAATAGCCCTTCGTGATGGTATTGCCCTTGAGCAGAATCTCGTTGTTCTCACCAATCTTCACCTCTACGCCATCCAGCACACGACCCACACTGCCCATGGTTATCTTCTGGTTCCAACGGTCGCAACTTACTGTGGCTGTGGTCTCTGTCATCCCATAGCCTGCCACCATCATGATGCCAACCGAGTGGACAAACTCCTCGATGGCAGGGGGGATGGCCGCTCCCGCCGTGGGGAAGAAGTTGTGGTTCTCCAGACCCAGCATTTTCAGCAGCAAGGGGAACACCGTACGCTCGTAGAACCTATACTTCACGCGTAATGCCAAGGGAGGAATAAGTCCCCGCATCAGATAGTCCACATTGTGCTGCTTGCCCACGGCCAACGCATCAACCAGCATCTTCCGTTGCACGGGTCCGCTGTTGGCAATCTTCTCCTGTACTCCGTTGTACACCTTCTCCCAGAAACGAGGCACGGCACACATGCAAGTGGGGTGTACCTCACGCAAAGAGGTAAGCACCTCGTGGGGACGCAGGTTCTCCACCAGCGTACACCCTTCGGCAATGCACAGGTAGGTCCATCCGCGCTCAAACACATGGGTAAGCGGCAGGAAGTTGAGCACTACATCCTTCTCACTCAGCGGCAAGGCACCCACATGGGCATGGACCGCCGAAGTGTACATCAGGTGCGTCATCATCACGCCCTTGCTCAACCCCGTGGTTCCACTGGTGTAAAGGATATTAGCCAAATCGTCGGGACGAAGTTCCGCCGTACGCTGCTCGATAACAGACGTATTATCCACCGCCTCACCCAGCTGCAGGAAATCATCGAAGAAGATGCTTGTGTGGTCCTGGGGATTGAGCTTCACGTCACGGCTGAAGACAATCAGCCGCTTGATGCAAGGCGTGAACTGCAACACACGGAAAGCCACATCGTACTGATACTGCTCGCCCACGAAGATGTAACGGATATCGGCATCCGTGACCATATACTTCACCTGCATCTCGCTGCTGGTGGCATAGAAAGGGATGGTCACCGCACGGATGGCATAGGCTCCAAAGTCGACAAACAAACACTCGGGCATGTTCTGAGAAAACGTAGCGACTTTCTCTTGAACGCCCACCTGCAACTGCAGCAACGCGCTGCTGGTCAGACGCACACGGCGCGAGAACTCACGCCAGGATATGTCCTTCCACGTATTATCGGAATAGTCCTTGTAACGCAACGCCGTACGGTCGCCGTACCTTTGGGCCTGCGAGTGAATGAGGGTTGACAATGGACTGGGGTTCTGCATGGCACTGAATTTTAGACTACACAAAGTTAACACATCGAAGGGAAAAAACAAAATTTTATTTCACTAATTCCCTAAAATAATTTAACTTTGTCCCGCATTGAAACAAGGAAACACATGGATATCAACGTTCTGACACAAGAGGCCACCGAATTGCTCTGCAAACTGATAAAGACTCCACGCATCAGTCGCGAGGAACAACATGCCGCCAATCTGCTGGAGAAACACATGAAGGAACAAGGGTTGACGGTAAGTCGCCAAGGGTGCAACGTATGGGCATCGAGCCCCCACTGGCAAGACAATCGCCCCACCCTTTTGCTGAATGCACACATCGACACGGTCCGCCCCACATCGGCATGGACACGGGAGCCTCATCGTGCAGTTATCGAAGGTGACAGGCTATACGGACTGGGAGCCAACGATGACGGGGCCTCACTGGTGAGTCTGCTGCAAGTGTTCCGCATGCTCTCCATGGAGGAGCAGCCCTATAACCTCATCTTCCTGGCCTCGGCCGAGGAGGAGGTGAGTGGCGATGGAGGCATGAGAATGGTATTACCCAAGTTGCCCCACATCGACGTGGCCCTGGTAGGCGAGCCCACGGGCATGCAACCTGCCATCGCCGAGAAAGGCCTTATGGTATTGGACGTGACAGCCCACGGCATACCCGGACATGCCGCACGCAACGAAGGAGACAACGCCATCTACCACGCACTGGACGACATACAATGGTTCCGCAGCTACCAGTTCCCCAACGTCAGTGAATTGTTGGGTCCTGTAAAGATGACCGTTACGGTAATCCAAGCAGGCACACAGCACAACGTCATCCCAGCGGAATGTAGCTTCACCGTGGACGTTCGCAGCAACGAGTGTTACAGTAACGAAGAGATTTACGACATCGTGTGTCAACACGTAACGTCGGAGGTAAAGGCACGCAGTTTCCGACTGAACTCCAGCCGCATCGACGTATCCCACCCCCTTGTGCAACGGGCTGTTGCCCTGGGACGCGAGCCCTTTGGCAGCCCTACCCTGAGCGACCAATCTCTGATGCCTTTCCCAAGCATGAAGATGGGCCCCGGGCAGAGCAGCCGAAGCCACAGTGCCGATGAGTTTGTATTAATCAGTGAGATAAAGGAGGCAATTACCGTCTATCACGATTTGCTCAACGGCCTATCCAATGTTCCGGATTGAGTCGTGCCGTCTCTTTGCGCAACTGGAAGTGCAATACATAATTGCCCGTCCCGTCGTTGGCCACCGTACCCAGCAGATCACGCGCCTTAACCTTCTGCCCCTTGGCAACAATCACCGAGGAGAGATTACAATATACAGAGATGTAACTGCCATGACGGACCAGCACATTCTTCATGCCACTCAGCGAGAAGACTGCCGATACCTCACCGTCGAACACCGCACGGGCACGAGCCCCAGCCTGCCCCACATAGTTGGTACCCTTGTTCTCCAATGTCACGCTCTTCTTGCCTGACGTATTCGAACCATAGTGGGCTCCTATCATATACTGACCCGTAATGGGCACGGGCAGCCGGCCTTTGTTCTGCTCAAAGCTGCCGTTCAGTTTCTGTTCCTCGGGAGTGAGCCACTTGCTGGATGAGCCAGAGGACTTGCCCGTAGTACCAGGCTTCTCTGTCGTAGCAGACTTACTTCCATTTCCACCGTTTTTCTTCCTTTCCGCCTCTGCTTTCCGACGAGCCTCTGCCTCAGCCTTCTTGCGGGCTTGCTCTATCTCATAAGCCACCACCTCGTCAATCTTCTTCTGCAAGGCAGCAATCTGATTGGTCTGGTCGGTCACCTGTTTCTGCAGTCCCTTTTGCTTCTTCTGCAAACTATATACATTACGCTGCTCATCAGCCTGCTGACGACTCAGTTTGGAACGCTCCTCAATCAGGCTGCGCATCTTCTGGTTCACCTCACTCTTTACTGCCAGCAACTGATTCTGATACTCCAAAAGCTGTATCTGCTTCTCTTGTACTTGCTCACCCAAGGTGCGCTGGTACGAGGCATACTCCCGAGTGTAACGCAAACGACGATACATTTGAGTGACATCCTTGGCCGAGAGTGCAAACAACAGACTACTGTTTACCTCACGATAGGACTGGGCCATGCGCAGGGAATGGATGTACTTCTGTTTCTTCTCAGCAAGGACAGAGTCCAGCACCTTGATTTCCTGCTTCAGGGTGTCTACCTTACGATCCAGACTGTCCAGTTCAAGCTCGGTGCGTTGGATAAACTGCACACGCATCTCTATCTCTTGGCTCAACACCTTGATGTTTTGCTGCCCTTTCTTCACATCCTTACGTGTCTTGTCGAGGGCCTGCTGCGATTTCTTCAAGTTCTGCTGCAACTTGGCCTTTTGGTTCTTCAGGTCCTTCACCTTCTTGCTGTTCTGGGCCTCGCAGGGTACAAAACAGAGAGCTAATATCAATAGAGACAGAAGTTTCCTCATTCTACTTCACTACTTTCTTTGTAACTACTCCACTCCTATTTCGCCACACTCATGATGGCATTCATCACCGTCTTCAGCGATACAGATTTATACTTCGAGGGGATGCTCGTGTGCGTCTCCCACTTGTCGGTTTCCTGGATTTTACTCAAGTCGAAAGTAGCCTTGTATTTGGCCGCCCCCGAGGACTTCAGTCCAAAGTCTATCACCTGAGGAAACTTCCCATCGCTGAGTTTTGTCCATTTATCGTAAGTGCAGCTGACATAGGCGTTCTTTACCTTCTCGTCGTCGCCCCAGAATACGCGCTGAAGGTAGTAGAAATCGACACCGGCCTTCTTCAGTTCCGGCACATCGCCATAGGCCACACGGCAGTAGCGTTTATTGAGGCGGTCTATCAAGAGGATGGAATCTGGTGTCAGCTCCAACGTACCCACATTAACGGGCAGGACCAAAACCGTATACACTAAGTTTATCTGTACCACCTCGTCACGCTTCAGCCGATAGGTTCCGCTGCAATTGATGCTCTTTCCCCCAGCCTGCAGTTTCAGATTCATCTTGGCAGAGAGTGCCTGTACGCTGGAACTGCGAACCTCACGCTTCGTCTTTCCCGTCGAGGAGGTGGTTGTCTTTACCGTATCTTGCTGGGCGATGGTCGGTACGGGATTCTCCTTTGCTGCCCGACGTGATGAACGGCAAGCCGTCAAGGCCAGCAAAATGCACAGGGCTATCGCTAATCTGTATGTCTTCATTTCGTTTCTTTTTCGTTTGTTTTTTCTGTATCTGTCTTTTGCTGAGCAAGACGCTGATAACGTTCTGCCTGCTCCGTCTGGCCAGTGGCCTTATAGATGTCTGCTGCATGCTGAATAACCTCGGCATGAAGTTCCTCACTGGTAAGCAACGTCTCGTCATCGGCAGAGGGAGGGACCACACGGTCGATGTAGAACTTAGCCATAGTGAAGTTGCCCTGGCAATAAAGAATCCAGGCATACGTATCGAGATAGGTCTTGTTAAGCGGTTCCAGTTTGATGGCCCGATAAGACATCTGTTCAGCCTTGTCAAGCTGTTCGTTCTCCAGACTAAGATAGTAGGCATAGTTGTTAAGGCAAGCGGCATTGTCTGGTTTATACACCAAGCAACTATCATAGGCTGCATAGGACTCACTCACTCTGTTCTGCTCGTGGTAGCAGTCGCCCAACAACGTATAGAGGTCGGAAACCATATCGGGCTGGGAGGACTCGGTGACTTGATGGAGGCCATTCTGAAAGGCTTCAATCGCCGCATCCACTTGTTTCTGTTGATAAAGACTGATACCCAGGTAGTAGTGATAGACCAGATTCTCGGGGTAGGAGTTGATGCCCATACGACATATCTCCACGGCATTGTCGAAGTCCTGCTCCTGAAGGTAGTGAGGCAAGAGACGGCTGAGAGCCATCTCACTTGACGGGTCAATCTCCAACAAATCACGCAGGGAACGGACAATCGTGTCCTGACCTGCCTGAGCATACATCAGATAGGCTGAACGCATGGCATACATGTCGGCCGTGGGAGAAAGCGTAATGAGGCTGTCGAGTGTTTGCATAATCTGCTCCTGCTGATTGCTTTTCCCTTTCAGGTCCTCCACAAGACTGGAGACCAAGCTCAAACGCAGGTCGCCAGCCGTGCCGGGAGCGAAGAGCAACGAGTCACGAAGAGCGTCGCGTCTCTCGTATTGCTTCTTGTGGGCATAATAGTCAATCATGGCCAGTTGCAAAGCAGAGTTGGACGGGTCTGCCTTCCGTACCCGCTCATAACATTCCAGAGCCTTCTGCTCTTCACCATTCTGCAAATACTCCTTTCCAATAATTATCGGGATACGCAGGTCGTGGGGATACTCCTCTTCCAATGAATGTAATTCGGCAAAGGCAGCCTTCTTCTTCAGCTGGGAAAGATAAAGCGCATACTTCTGTATGCTGGTCTGGACGCTTTTCCCTTCCAGCACCTCAATGCGATTGAGAGCCGAGATGGCATCCTTGGTGTTTCCATCAGCTTTATAGAGATCCACCAACTGGGAGAGTACATCCGTACGTTTGGTTTGTATCTGTGACAAACGCTCCAACACGGGTATTGCCTTCTCGCTATCACTGGTATTCAGATAGGCTGCTGCCAATGTCTCCATATACCAAGGATTCTGGGGGGCGAGTTCCGAGGCTTTGCGTATCATGACAGTACCCAGACTATCCTGATGAAGCATAAACTTCATGATACCCATCTCATAGAGTGCCTCGGACGAGGTAGGGTCAATGTCCAGGCAATACTGAAAAAGGTCGTGTGCAGCCGAAAGGTTTCCTGCCAACTTCTGTTTCGTTCCCTCAAGGAAGTAGTAGGACAAACGACGAGCCTCGGCAGCAGAGAGTTCTTGCCGCTGAGTCACACGCTCCGATACCTTTTTCTTCTTTGCCGCACAAGGAAGACAAAGAACAAGGGATACGATAATCAGTACCTTTCTCACGCCTTACCAGTATGTCCAAATCCGCCTTCACCCCGTTCGGTCTCGTCCAACACCTCTACTGCAATGAGTTCGGGCTGCTCGTGACGGGCTATCGCCATCTGGGCTATGCGCTCTCCGTCGTTGATAATGAAGGGCTCCTGGCTCAGATTGACCAAGATGATGCCAATCTCTCCCCGATAATCGGCATCGATGGTACCCGGGGTATTGAGCACCGTGACACCGTGCTTCAGAGCCAGTCCGCTACGGGGACGTACCTGAGCCTCGTAGCCGGCAGGGAGAGCTATGCGCAAACCTGTGGGTATCAACTTACGTTCCAAGGGTTGCAAAGTGATGGGGGCATCGAGGTTTGCACGCAGGTCCATACCTGCCGAAAGGGGAGTCGCATAACGTGGCAAAGCATGATGCGAACCATTAATAATCTGGATTTCCATACCTATTCTTTTTAATTCAAGTCCAAAGGTAAGAAATAAAAGTGAATTATGTACCCGGCACCTTTGAAAAAGTGACGCTTACGCAACATTTTTATGAAGCGAGAAATATGAATTACGATTTTCTTTGTACTTTTGCAGTATGAATTGGGAACAACTCTTATCAAACAAGCGGCTGGGGCAGGAAAATGGCTCGCACCGCAACGACGACCGCTCGGAGTTTCAGCGTGACTTCGACCGGCTGATTTTCTCGGCTCCTTTTCGCCGACTGCAGAACAAGACACAAGTGTTTCCCCTGCCGGGAAGCATCTTTGTACACAACCGCCTGACCCATTCGTTGGAGGTAAGTAGCGTAGGCCGCTCACTGGGCAACGATGTGAGCCGTCTGCTGTTGCAGCGTCACCCTCAGTTATTTGCCACCCACTTTACCGAACTGGGCAGCATCGTGTCGGCAGCCTGCTTGGCACATGACCTGGGGAACCCACCATTCGGACATAGTGGAGAACGCGCCATAGGCACCTACTTCAGCGAAGGGAAAGGGCAGCCCCTGCAACACTACGTCTGTGAGGAGACGTGCGACGGACTGACAAGCGACCAGTGGCAGGACCTCATCCATTTTGAGGGCAACGCCAATGCCTTTCGCTTGCTGACCCATCACTTCAAGGGACGTCGGAAGGGAGGTTTCGTGATGACCTACTCCACCCTGGCCAGCATCGTGAAGTACCCCTTCTCGAGCAATCTGGCCCAAAAGAAGAAAAAGTTCGGTTTCTTCCAGAGCGAACAAGCCGACTTCCAGAAGATTGCCGACGAACTGGGCATATTGCGCAGGGAGAGTCCTGAGGGCACACTGCTCTATGCCCGTTACCCACTGGTCTATCTGGTGGAAGCGGCCGATGACATCTGTTATGAAATCATGGACATAGAGGATGCCCACAAACTGAAAATCCTGACCACCGAGGAGACGAAAACACTACTGATGGCCTTTTTCAACGAGGACAAGCAGAAGGAGATAACGGAACGACTGGAAGAACTGGACGACGTGAACGAACAAATCGTATACCTACGTTCCATTGTCATCGGTACGCTGGAAAGTGAGTGCGTGAGGGTGTTTGTAGAGAACGAGGAGAAGATACTGGCCGGAGAGTTTGAGGGATGTCTCATTGACCACATTGATGACATTCCCTATCACGCATACCAGGAATGTGTGAAGATGGCCTATGCCAAGATATACCACGCACAGGCCGTGGTGGACATTGAGATTGCGGGTTACAAGGTCATTACCCAACTGCTGGACCTGATGATAGACGCGGTGACACACAGCGAGAAGACATACTCGAAGATACTAATCAATCGCGTGAGTCCACAATACGACATCTTAGCCCCAACGCTGTACGAGCGCATCATGGCCGTGCTGGACTACATCTCCGGCATGACTGACGTGTTCGCTCTCGACCTCTATCGCAAGATAAACGGCATGTCGCTGGCGACAGTGTAGGGAAGGAAAGAGAGGAGAAGTTAAAGAGAGACATTACATCTTCCCTTCAAACTTCTCCTTATATATTACAAATATGGGAAATACGAGCGAAACAACTGACAAAGGCATCAGTATATCACTGTAATCTATTAACACGAAAGAAAGGACAAACAGGCATAAGGCATGAGCCACACAAACTGTTAGCTCCACCCCTATTCGCATACCACATTCCATCTTCCTTAACGCTTTGTCATACATAATAAACAAAGACATGAAGGCTACGTAATAGATGAAACCTCCCCCAGCGTGTATAATAGTAGAACTCATTTTATTTAAGTTCTGGACAAGCTACCTTTCCAAGAAAATAACTGCCCAACAAAGCGACGGAACCACCAATAACAGCAGCTCCACCAGAAGCCACCCCAGCTGCAATAAGAACATTGGTTCCCATGTACGACCACAAAGTACCTATTCCATTAACAGCGAGACTGCATACTGCAGCACCCAAACGGCTATCATTGGTGGCTCGTGTTGAACTGGCAGCCTCCAATTCCGTCAATGCATCCAATGTCACCTTTGCAGTAAGCAAGCCAAGAATTATCTCTCGCTGTTCATTACTTGGCAATCTAGAACAAGAATGCTCTGCAAATCTGACATCATCATCCGTAATAGACTCCTTCTCAGACAAATATGTTGACAAATCCACAAGTACATCCATTTGTTCGTTACTAATCAAGCCATCATCACCTGAAGTAGACCTGGTTAAGCCCTTATCCTCTATTCTCATGATTTCATCTTTGGACCACCCAGTTTTCTCTGAAATTATTTTTTCATATTCTACCACATCTATTGATTCACCATCAAAAGCATTTTCAAGGACAGATAACAAAATGTCTTTTATTTCCTCTTTTGCTTCCTTGTACCTTATATCGGAACTGTTAAAAACATCCTCACCATAGGGGGTATCCGTACTCTCAACATTACAGGAAGACATAAGCAATCCTCCTCCCAAACATACTGAAAACAGAATTATTTTCATCATAAATTCATTAATAATATAAACAAGATTCTTCGTTAAGTTAGAGAAATGATATAAGTAGATTTTTATATAGATGGAACACCGGTTATTATATCAGGAGCAGGTTGCTTCTGAGCTTTTTTCAAGGCTTTTTTCTCCTTCTTTGAGAGTTTCTTGTCGGCAGGTTGCTCGTCGGTCTCCTCTGGCTCTGGCTCCACGCGTCCCATGCGCTTAAGCACCTTCTTTGAGAGTCCCAGGCTCTCACAGTTCTCGTAGGTCACCCACTCGGGAAGACCCAGCACATCAGTGTCAGTGAGCCGCCAGTCGCTAATCCCGTTCTTGTAGGAACTGAATGCATGTTTGCCGATACTTTCGCACGTCTCGGGCACATCCAGATGTTTCATAACGGAAATCCAGACATGGTTGGCACTATGGGCACAGAAAGCTTCCTTACCCACAGTTTTTATACCCGCAGGCAGATAGACGTCGGCAATGGGAGTCCCAAAGAATGCCTTGTCCGCAATCTCCTCAATACCATCAGGGAAAGTCACACTCTTCAGACGTATGCACTTGGTAAAGGCTTTTTTACCAATGCGCTTCAGTTCCTTAGGCAAAGACAGCGACTTCATGTGATAAGCCTCCTTAAAGGTCTTATCGCCAATCTCTGTAACAGTGTACTCAGCACCACCATGTTTGATGGTAGTGGGGAGGTCACAGATGATGACCTCATACTTTTTCATGCCTTTCAGTCCTACGATGGCTACCTCGTTGCCACCCTTTACCACGAATTTGTAACGTACATTCTTGTACTCCTCAGCAAATTTCTGCTGAGCCATGCAACCTGCTGTTGCCAGCATCACCACGAGAAGGGTGAGAATTTGTCTTTTCATTACGCTTGTTTATCTTTGTTTATTTTCACTTTCTAACTCTATTTCGCCATCTGAGCTGCGATAAAGCTGTCGATGTAACGTATTCTCTTTTCCTGCCGTATCTCGTCCACGGCAATCAGTATGCCGGTTTCCTCAACATCGCCGAATTCGCCGTTTATGCCCGTCCCAAAGACTTTCATCGTAGGACTAAGGTTCATATAGGCATTCACCAATGGAGGGATGTTCAACCCCAAACGACGAACCTCGGCACTGAGTGTCTTATAGTCCTGACGGAAGTCTGTCCCATGGAACAAGGACGAGAGTTGTTCTTCCGTATACTCCATGCTCAGTGGAACTTTTGGCTTTACCAGTCCTTCGGCATCGGCAAAATACTTGTTCAGGAAGTACAGTATCAGGTCCCGGGCCATACGGTCATACTGAGGATACATGGTGAACTTACCAAACAAATACCGGCACGACGGTTCTGTAACTATCAAGGCTCCCAGACCGTCCCAGAGGTTGTCCAATGCAAAGAGTCCCTTTGTTCCCTTTCGGGTACTCTGGTATTCGAGCGTGACGAAACTACGCCCAAGCTCTATGGTGTAGGGCAGATAGTCGCGCACAAACGCGGAACTGAATTGGAACATGTGACTCGTAGCCAACTTAGGCTGCCCCTGTTCGTCCACCGTCACCTCACTGCCCAGCCGATAGCGATAGCCACCTAATATCTCCTCGTGCTCAGGGTCCCACACAACCAACTGTTTGTAGGGATTCCCGCATATATCGAACTCGTCAAGGTCCAGCTCTTTGCCTGTCCCTCCTCCTGCGGCACGAAAGGCAATCTCACGCAGACGGCCAATCTCTCGAACCACATGGGGAGAATCCTGCCACGTGACCACATAGACGATGTTGCCACTCCGGCTTGTTAACCTCAGACGCTTGTCATCGGTAAGTTCCCGTTTCAATTCCTCCAAGGGAACACGAGGGATTATATCAGAGTTCATATACTATCTTCTGCACATAGTCAGCCCACTGCGTGGATGTCTTTGTCTTGTCAAATGTCTGCCATGGAATAGCCTTCCCTATCCTCACCGTAAAGTGCTTCCCTCTGGAACGGTACATCTCGTCAGGCAGCAAGGCCATGGCAACGTTAGGCAATCTGAGCCGTTCACACCATGTTGCCACTCGATAGAACCGCGGGCTGTTTTCTCCCAAGAAATGGATAGGCACCACGTCACGATGATGCTCCACACTCTTCTTTACGAATGTCTTGCCCCATGCAACATCACGTATCACGCCATCCCGTTTTCTACTGCACAACCCCGCGGGGAAGATGATGATGTGGTCGGAGCTCGCAAACGCATTCTCCACATCCTCGGACAGGCTACGCCTCTGTCTTCCAACCTTGTTGATGGGTACGCAAAGGGGGGCAAGCCCCTCAAGGTTCATCAGCAAGTCGTTCACCAAGTATTTTACCCGTTCGCCGTAGGCAGAGCCTAACACCGAACCTAACGTCACCCCATCGATTGCGCCCAACGGATGGTTGGAAACGAAGGTATATTGTCTGTCACCAGCGGGAAGGTTCTCACGTCCCTCCACGCTCACCGTCACTCCCAAGTGGTCCAGCACGCCCTGACAGAAGTCTACTCCCTTGCGTCCTTCCTGGAGATAACCGTTAATGTAATCCTCGTGGATAAAACGGCGCAACCAAGAAAACACAAAACCAGGGACATACCTTGCCCTGGTTCCCAATCTTCCGCGCACGATAGCCTCAATGTCAATCAGTCTGGTCACGTCAGAGCCCACAGCGACTGGGGTGTTATCGGATGTTTATCGTGCGGTTATTAATGCGATAGCGACCACGGGGTAGACCATTCAGCCAGTTGACCCCTGGGGTAAGTCTCATCGCCAGGTATAGGCTTCCGCCTTGGGTATATATGGGCAACACCTGTTGGTGTTTGGTGCTCACGCGCAGACTATTCCCTTTCACTTTCAGTTTCACAGGATAGGCACTTTGCGCCATCTTCCCGGAACTCATCTCATCCCAGGAATGTGTCTGTACGGATACGGAATCTGCAACACCCATGCGACTATGCGTCCGATCGGCCATCGCCTGCAGACTTACCAATGCCACAACTAAAATTAAAGTAATTTTAGGGAGAATATGGTTGAAATACTTCGTCATAAGTGTCGCTACTATACTTTTCAATTACAAAATTAGCACATTTCCAAGAAACATCCAAACAAAAAGGGAAGAAACTATGCTTCTTCCCTCTCTGTACAATGGATATGCCGGCCTTTGGTCAGCGTATTTCATGAATCATCTTAAAATCTTCACTATTAAGGCATCGACATCAGTGATGTTGACACGTCCATTGGCATCCATGTCAACATTAGCTGTGCCATGGACATCCGTTGCATGCTCCAACAGAATCTCTATCAGTCCTACCATATCGCCAACGGTTATCTTGCCATCGCCATTAATGTCACCAGCCTCAAACTCTGCGCCAAATACCACGTTGATGATTTGGCTGAGCGTGGACATCATGTCGATGTCGATGTTGACATACACATCGTCGCTACGTAGCTTACCGGTCAGCACCACGGGCACAGCACCCAAGTCAGGACCGCCCCAAGAGGTGACGCCCGCAGCATCACCGTTACCGATGCGCACGTTGCCCGTATAACTGAAGTTACCCTCAGCATCGAGTTCCAGATTGTTAAGCGCGATGTTACCGATGGGGCTTTCCTGCTCGCTGTTCTCCTGACGAAGCATGAAGTTCTTCAGCGTGAAGTTGATGTTGCCGTTGCGCAAGGTGCCCACGGTAACGGTGGTATTGGGCATGTAGGTGGTCTGCTCGTTGATGGTGACAGCCAGCACATCGGTGTACTCACGAGTAGAGATGGGAGTACCGCCAAAGAGCACGCCAATGGTCTGTCCGATGCTTTCCTCCATGTTGATATCGATGGAAACAATCAGGTATTCCGTCTTATTATAGGTATAGAACTGACCCTTCATCACCATAGGTATGGCACCCAAATCGGGACCGCCCCAAGACTCCACGCCTGCCAAGTCTCCTTCGCCAATGCGAACGTTGCCTGTGTAGGAGAACTTACCATCTTCACCGACTTCCAGGGCATTGATGGCCACGTTACCGATATAGGCCGTAGAGCCATTCAGCTGCATCTGGAAATTATTCAGAATGAAATTGATATAGCCGTTCTTCAGCGTCCCTACGGTAACCGTAGCCTGCATGGTGGTGGTCTCTCCGTTGACGGTCACAGCCAGGTCGTCGGTATAGGTCTTGGAAGAGACTGGAGTGGCACCAAAGGTAACATTGATGGTCTGGCCGATAGATGCCTCCATGTCGATATCAATAGCGACAAGCAGATAGTTGATGCCATTCTTACGATACATCTGGCCATTCATCACCACGGGTACATCGCCCAAATCGGGACCACCCCAAGATGTGACGGTCGGGTCGGAGCCCTTACCAATACGAATCGTGCCATCGTAACTGAAGCGTCCGTCGGAGTCTACAATCAGGTTCTCGATGGAGATACTGCCAATGGGGGCACTCGTGCCGTTAGTATCCAGGGAAAAATTGTCGAGCGTAAAGTTGATGTTGCCGTTGCCTAAGAAGCCTACCGTTACGGTAGCGTCCTGTGTGGTCTGTTCACCATTAACCGTAACAGCCAGCACGTCGGTATACTCGCGAGTGGTTACCGCCCCGGCACCAAAGGTGACGTGGATGGTCTGGCCAAGGGAAGCCTGCATGTCGATATCCAGTACCATGACACACTGACTGGTGCCGTCACTGCTGTTGCCATCCGTCTGGTCGAAGATGGAGCCACGGATAACGACGGGCACGTCACCCAGGTCAGGACCGCCCCACGAGGTCACTCCTGCCAGGTCGCCCTTTCCGATGCGAATGGTTCCGCTATAGGTGAAGTTGCCTGACTCGTCGACGGCGATGTTGTCAATAGCCACATTGCCGATGTAGGACGTTGCGCCATTCACCTGCATCTGGAAGTTCTTCAGGGAGAAGTTGATGTTGCCGTTCTTCAGCGTTCCTACGACGACACTGGTCTCTGGCACCGTGGTGCTCTCACCGTTGATGCTGACGATAAGGTCATCTACATACGTACGGCTGCTCACGGCTTCAGCGCCAAAGGTTACGTGAATGGTCTGGCCCAGCGATGCCTGCATGTCGATGTCTATTATGTCGATAAGTTGCATCGTACCGTTGTAGTCGTAGGCCTGGCCACGCATGACGATGGGAACGATACCCAGATCGAGGCCGCCCCATTCCTTGGAGCTGTCGGTACCGGGACCTATAAGGATGCCGCCCTCGAACTCGAAGTTACCGTCAGCGTCAATGGGCAGGTTCTCCAGGAAGATGTTACCGATGTAAGCCGTAGCACCATTCAAGGACATCTGGAAGTTGGTCAGCGTGAAGTTGATGTTGTCGTTCTCCAACGTACCCACCATGATGGTCTGGCTGGGTACCGTAGTGGCATCTCCGTTGATGGTAACCACAAGGTCGTCGGTGTAGTTTGCCGTGGAAACCGTGGCGATGCCATAGGTGGCATGGAGCAGCGATGTATTGCTCAGCTTTACATCGGCAGAGGCCGTCAGTTGTCCGTCTACGAGTTGTCCGTAGATGGTCACGGGAGTCTTCTGGCTTGTGGCAGAGGCACGCAACTCACCATAGTAGTGGAAGTTACCTTTCTTGTCAAGGCTAAGATTGGTGGCCGTCAGGTTGCCCAGGCCAGTGACGCCGCTCACGGTGAAGCTGATGTTGCTGTTATCCAGCGTGGCTACGGCAAAGGCCATGCCCGTGGAAGATGTGGACGAGCCGTTGATGAGTGCCGTCAGAGGAGAATAGGTCTGCGTGCTGACGGTCTCGGGAATAATGGCGAACTGCAGGGTGTAGGTCTGCGAGTCGGTGGAGCTGCTAAGTGTGATGGTCAGCACACCGGTAGTGGAGTTATAGGAGGTGTCCAGCGACGCACCCGTACCGGGGGTAACAACCAGTTGAGTGGCATCGTAGGCCTCGTCGATGGTCTGTCCGTCGGTCACCCGCTCGCCATACCAGGTGGCGTTGAGGCTGAGGTCGGGAGCCGCGAACTGAATCACATGGTCACGACTGCGGCCATAACCGCTGATGGTGATGGTCAGCTGATAGGTGTCTTCGTCGAAGAAGGTGCTGTAGCTCTGCTGCCCGTTGCCTGCCAATGTGACTGACAGTTTACTGCTGTCATATACGTCGTCCACGGTGGAGCCGTCGCTGATGGCCACGCCATCGTACGTAGCAGAGAGAGAGAAGTCGAGACGGCCGTAATAGGTCAGGGTGGGAGTGCCGCTGAAGGACACTATGCTTTCACTGGGAAGGTAGAACTTACCACTGGCCGAGGTGAAGGTGTTGACACCCTCAACGGTCATGCTACCACTTCCCGTAATCTCATAAACACCGAGAGGAAGTGTGGCAATTGTACATCCGTCGTAGACGAAGTCACTGGCATTTATGCCATTCAAGAGCGTTGCGGAGGTATATGTCTGCCAGAATCCATAAATACGATTCACTTCCTGCATCTCACACAAGCTCCACTCGGCAGCGTCGGCACTGGAGTCGTAAGCATAAAGCGTGGTTGCGCTGTTGGCACCGACGTAGATATCAGCATTCTGCTGACTTTTTATTCCAAATAACCCAGTTGTGTAATATGCTCCTACATTTCGGTACATCTTCAGTACATTCGCTCCATCCTGAGTGAACGCCATCGTATAACCCTCGTCTGCATTGGAACTCTTGATGGGGAAGTTGGAATAGTCGACCGAGGTGTACTGATTCCAGCTATTTGTCCTATATACCTGCAAATAATGGTTGTCGGCATCATACACTTTGTCGGAGCTAATCGTCCAAGTACGTTGGGGCGTAGTTGTCAGATTGTTGGAATGGTCGAGATAGGTTCCATACTTCACACTGCGAATATAATAGGAGGTTCCCGTAACCAGTTTACGTGCAGAGGGAGTAGTCTCGGGCACAACAACTACCGACGGCTCGTCATCATTCCCCGAAGCGATACCTGTGAAGTGCATAACATAGGTATGCTCGTTGGTGGGATTTACGCTGAGGTCGTTACCCTTGATGTTGATGGTCAAGGTGTAGTTATTGTCGGCGGTGGGTTCGGTCACCGTTACGTCGGCACCCGCCCCAGTAGTATATTTCAGCCACTTGCTGTTGTAGCCTGCGTCGATGTCGGCCACACCGTTCACAAATTGAATGGGCGAGCCGTTGTATGTCGGGTCCACCATTTCGCTGACATACACTATCTCGATGTCGTCGATGTAAAGCATATCGCCGTTAGCCCCTCCGCCCGGGGTAACATTCGTGGAGAACGTGGCCAGGATGAGACCGGGGTCTGATGTACTGCTGTAGTAGAAAGGAATGCTGTACTGTGTCCAGTCGCATGCAGGAATAGCCTTCTCGGCATGGGCCACGATGATGCTGGCATCCGTGACATTGTTCGTGGGGTCGTACATCACTGTACCAGCCTTATGAGTATAGACGCTCACCTTGGCATTGCCCGTGCCCGTGTTCTTCAGCCACACACGTATGGAGTCGGGACGCCCCGTGAAGGGGGTGAAGAACTGGTTATTGGCTCCGTATGTACTCGTGCTGCCCGTGTTGTTGGGATCGGAGAAGTTGTAGTTCTGCGAGCCGTCGGTAGCCGTGGTGCTGTGGGTATATATCTGGCCGTTGGTCATCACGCCATTGGCTACCACGCCCATTATGCTCGTAGCTTTAATATAGACGCACTTGCCCGAGGCACCGCTTCGTACACCGGTACTGGCAACCAGTTTTTCACCAGAACGACCTGCACTATTCAGGCTACTGGCATCGATGGTGGCGTAGCCGTGCCACCCCTCCGGCTCGGTATAGGAACCATAGGAGCTGATGAAATCTGCATCGAAAGTGGAGTTAGGGAACTGGTACTGCGCAAAGGTTGCCAGGGCCGTCATTCCCAAGAAAAGCATTGAAAATAGTCTTTTTACCATATTCTTCATTATTTAGTTATTTCTCGTTCACACAGAGTTTTACGGTTGCAAAATTACTCCATATTATTCATACGCACGCGCAAAAAAGGTACGAATTGCCCCTTGTACCGAAATGTTCGGTACCAAAGGGCGGGAGGCCGCGCAGGGAACATTCGGTCCCTGACGCTGCATCGGAAGATCGCTGCGCCGGAAACCATGGGACGCTGGGGGCACTGCCACTGGTGGCAGAGGTTTCTGCCACCGGTGGCACAACGTTCTGCCACCAGTGGCAGAACGCCTAACTATGGTATTACAAAAAGGAGGGCTTCACAGGGGAGCCCTCCAACGTACTATTGCATGGTCCGTCGTCAACGGACAATCTTGCGTCCGTCCACCACATAGATGCCCTTACGCATCTGCCGTACCTGACGGCCAGAGAGGTCGAAGATACGTCCGCTCGCCGACGGAGTTGCCGTAACAGCAGCAATGGCATTGGTGATTTCGGAACCGAAGTCGACGTGGATGACCTGCATCATTCCACCCACTTCCATGTCGATGTCGATGATGACATTAAGGCGCTCGTCGTTCATGCGACCGCGCATGCGCAAGGGAATGTTGCCCAAGAGGGGACCGATGTACTCGTCCTCATCCACTCCGGCCTCGTCACCTGCAGCGATGGTGAGAATGCCATTGTAGTTAAAGTACTGGTAATCGCCATGCGGATACAGCACGAGATCCGGCACCTCGATGTTACCCACATGCATCTCGTTCCCGTTTAGCACCATCGTGAAGTTCTTCAGGGCGAAGTTGATGCCGCCGTTGTTCAGCGGGGTAACGAGCACCCGTGCATCCATAGGCTCGGTGGACTCAGCGTCGACCGTTACTACCAGTTTGTCGTCATACTCCTTGGCTTCGCCAACTGCCTCTACAGGGGCAAAGTCGGAACCGAAGGTATAGGTAAGTATAGTTCCTGCGACAATTGACATATCGAGTTCCATCTCATAGTAAAGGTTGGCCTCATTAAACTTACCCTTGAGGGTGTACGGAAGCATCAGGTTATTAACCTCCTCCACATCAGAAATAAGCACACCCTGACCACTTACATCAAATGAAGAATACGTTCCATGCCTTACGGTTTCCACCTCACCCATAAAAAAGCTACCCATGTAAACATCAGAGCCCTCGACAACCAACGAAAGGTCAGGTACCAACACATTAACATCGCCTGTGCTAAGAGTCTGAACCGTTGTGGCATAGGATTCAATGTCGTCGCGAGGAACATAGTAGTCACCCGACTCTTCGTCGAGCTGCAACTGCTTTGTGACCAGCGTAGCCACGTAGTCCTTGTAGGACACAATCTCTGGTGCCTCGAAGTCGCTGCCAAACTTCACGTAAATCATCTGGCTGATACTTGACATCATGTCAATGTCGATGGAGACATAGAGCTTGCCGTCAGACAACTTGCCGTTCAGCACCAGGGGAACGTTACCCAGTTCTGGGCCAATCCACATGTCCACACCCTCCAGGTCGCCATCCTTAATCTTAAGATTGGCATTATACGTAAAGGTCTTGTAAGCACCCTTATCGGTGAGAAAGAGGTTATTCACCTCTATGTTACCGACAAACATTTCGTCTCCCTCTGCCTCCAGGACGAAATTCCTGAGAACAAAGTTGATGTAGTTGTCATCCAACAGTTCCACACTCACCGTCGTCTGCTGAGTGGTCACCGACTCGTTCACCGTAACCACCAACTGGTCAGTAAACGTCTTTACCTCACTTGCCACCCCCGTCAGGGTAAACAAGGAAGCCACAATAGAAAGTAGAAGTTTTTTCATACGCTTATCTTTTTCTGATTATACCTTATATAATATTAATACCTATAAGCGACACCCAAGGTGCCATAGATGGGGTACATATGGAAGTCTATAGCCTCAAAGTCGGGCTCAAAGATGTCACTCAGTCCCCAGTCGAGCTTGGCAAACACATTAAGGTGGCGGGTAGCCTTCCAGTCGAAGGCCAGTTCTATGCCACCGTTCCACTGGCGCATGTAATCGGAAAAGTCATAGGTGGCCATGTAGCCCGACGCACCGTCGCTACGCTCCATGGCAATGCGGTCACCCGTCGGCACATCCACACGCAGGTAACCCACACCGTCTTTGCCCTCGTAGACACCACCGTCGAAACTCTGCTTGAAGAAGACCGTAAAGTATGGGCCGAAGCTCATGTTCCAGCGAGGGCTCATACGCCAAGTAGCCAGAAGAGGCATCGTCATTCCCCACATACCCACATTGGTAACGTCGCATCCCGTGAAATAGCCCGACATAGTGTTGCCCTCTTGAGTAAGGGACATCTTGTAGTTCTTCACATCGGCACTCGTGTGGAAACCTTCGTAGAAGAAATGCCATCCGACACTCATCCCCCACCGACGACTTACCATTTTGTAAACATCGGCACCTATGGTAGCACCACCATGGGGGCTGAAAGCATTAATTGAACGTATCTCGTTAGGAAGAGGCAGCGGAGTAGTTCCTCCAATGGTATAACCTACACGTGCGATAACTCCCGCTCCGCTTTTGCTGGTGGGGCCCCATTGTTCGTATCTGTCCTCTTGTGCGCCCGCCGTCGTCGCAAACAACAGCAGCACGGTCATAAACATATATTTTGTTGTTTCCATTGTCTAATCAGTATTCGCAGGTAACGGTTATATCATCTATCCACAATTTGTTGCCGATGGCACCCTCAAAATAAGCTCCCTGCCAACTGCTGGCAAAGCCGACAATCATGCTGTACCCTCCACGAGCCAGAACATCCATATCCAACTCGTCGGTATACTCTACATCCATGTCGAACTGCTGCCATTCAGCCGTCACCCCGTGGATAGGGGTATTGCCCACCAGGTCGCGGCGCACGGTGCGGTCACCAACCTGTTCATAGTAGTAGTTGTGAGGCAATCGTGCCATACCGACAATGTAGGGACTGGTGAGCACATCATCACCGTCGAGCAGTACCATCTTTCCCTGCTCATCCTGGTTGCGATATACCACAAGATAGGCATCGGGTTCGTCCATTGCATCGGCCACAGGATTACCGTCTTTGTCTTGGAATCCCTCGGCTATCTCACACTTCAACCATACCGAGAATTTGGAAGGCTTGTGCCGGAAAGGCAACCCAAACTGGGTAGCCTTGCGTGCATTCTTCAAGGCGTTGGCCACGTCGAAATATCCCACGAACAAACTACCCGAAGCAATGCGCAGGTTCACCATACGGCCAAATGCCCCTGTATCCATCGTCTCTAACTTCACGCAATCCGTACCATCGGGGCCACCACCCACAACGGGTATGGTGGGATATTCCAAAGGCTTGGCGCTGGACTTGCTAAGCTTGAATCCAGGGTTGCCACACTTCCAACTCTCGTTGCCGAAGAGTTCGTTCACATTGGCCGAATCGGTTTCTGTCCATATATAATAGAACCCCTTGTCATCATTCGTCTTCTCGGGGTTGTTCAAGGCATAGTTTCCATCGAAGGTAAAGGTTAAAGACATCGACTCAAACGACGACTCGCTCTCGTTGATTACACAGATTTTGTATTCGCGATTCCAAACCCCGTCCTGCGACACAATACGGAAACACTGCACCTTGCCTTCGGAAAAGTCTACCGCCGTTCCGTTTTGGAAAGGCTCCCACCCTGCATCCGCAGCTATGTACGCCTTTGCCCCTTTGGTCACGGCAAGCGTAAGAGGAATCTCCCCGATATGAGCCTTCGCCAAAGCCTTGAATCCAATGCTGTCCGTCACATAACCATAGCCGTGGAAATTCTCCGAGGCATTGGCCGTCTGCAACGTATCATAAGCATTCTCAAATATTGACAAAGGATTGTCCACATGCAGGCTCAAAGCCTCGATGTCACATTCCGTTCCCAACGGTTCTTCTCCTATACAGGAGGCCATCAGTACCGCAGCCATTGCAAGCAAAGGCATAAAGTACCTGTTTCTCAAATTACTAAAGTGCATTTTATTACTTATTCAACTAAACAAGTACAAAGTAAAGGCTAAAAAACCGAACCCAACGGAAATTTCGGTATAAATGGCAGAAGATACCGAAATTTCAGCCGTTTACTGTTTCTGAGCCTGCTGTGAGAGCTGCTCAATAACAGCACATTTTATAACGACATCTTCTAAAGGACGATCGTTAGAATCCGTTGAAACCTTCTGAATTTCCCTTACAATACCGAGACCCTCTATGACCTCTCCGAACACGGTGTACTGACCATCGAGATGGGGGCTCCCGCCATATTGTTCGTAGGCACTCGCCATTTCGGAAGTAAGTTCTATATCCTCGTCTGCCAGTCTCCGACGGACATCCTTTATGGAAGAAGGCCCCCAACTTTTACCCCAAATGATATAGAACTGACTGCCGCTGCTACGCCGTTCCGGATTCACGTCATCTCCCTCACGAGCAGCACCGAGTGCCCCACGCAAATGATAATAATAGGGAAGCTGAAATTCTGCAGGCAACGTATAACCCACGTCGCCTTCGCCTAAATGTTGTCCAGCCTCAGCCGTCCTGCTGTCTGGGTCTCCGCCTTGAATCATAAAGTCTTTTATCACACGATGAAAGAGCGTTCCATTATAGAATCCTTCACCCACAAGTTTCAGGAAATTGTCCCGATGGCAAGGTGTTTCATCATACAATGCCACACGTATCACTCCCATAGAGGTTTCCAGACGCACCACCGAACGTCTTTCCTTTCTCCTTGCTTCTGTTGTCAACACCAACAAAAGTGAAAGAACCACAAGCATAATTCTTTTAACCATAACGATTGCAAAATTAGGCATTATCTCCCAGTCAAACAAATTTTGAAATTATTTTTGGGATTTCCTATGGAAATGTCAGTCGTTTTTCGTACCTTTGAATCCCAAATACGTAGCTTCAAAAAGATGATCGGCGAAACATCATATCACACACCCGTATTGCTACGCGAAAGCGTGGACGGGCTGAACATACGGCCAGAAGGTGTGTATGCCGACCTGACCTTTGGCGGGGGAGGACATAGCCGGGAGATTCTCAGCAGATTGGGAAGGAACGGCATCCTGTATGGCTTCGATCAGGATTTGGATGCCATGGCAGGAGCCTTAAACGACAAAAGGTTCATATTTATACGAAGTAACTTTAGGTTCTTGGAGAACTGGATGCACTATTATGGCCACGAGCAGATTGATGGCATATTGGCAGACTTAGGAGTAAGTAGTCACCATTTCGATGCGGCCGAGCGAGGATTTAGTTTTCGCTATGACTCTCCCTTGGACATGCGAATGAACCAGCAAGCCAAAATCACTGCCCAAATAGTGGTAAACGAATACAACGAAGAACAGTTGGCCGACATTTTCTTCCTATACGGAGAAATGAAGAACAGCAGGAAACTGGCATCAATCATCGTAAAAGCCCGGGCAATGAACCCAATCAAGACCACAGGTCAATTGGCCGAATTATTCAGCCCACACATGGACAGAGAAAGGGAAAAGAAAGACTTGGCCAAGATATTTCAGGCCCTGCGAATAGAAGTAAATGGTGAAATGAAAGCCCTCCAACAAATGCTCAATGCCGCAGTCCGGGTCTTGAAACCTGGAGGCAGATTAGTAATCCTCACCTATCACTCGCTGGAGGACCGAATGGTGAAGAACATGATGAAAGTTGGCAACGTAGGAGGAAGAGTAGAGCAAGACGTTTTTGGACATACCCATGCACCAATGCACCCTGTCGGTAAAATGATAATCCCCACCGAAGAAGAGCAACAACGCAACCCTCGAAGCCGAAGCGCAAAACTGAGAATTGCAGAGAAAACGACGAACAATGACGGAAACGACAAAAAATAGCAGCAACAAAGATAAGCAGAAGCAACCTGCTGATGAGCAAGTACAGAGTGGTTGGAAGCGGCGCATTCTGAACGTGCTTTTACCCGAGGGCGACAGCGAGGATGCCGAAGACGTAAACCTGAAGGAAGCCATCAAATCAGTGAACGGTCGATGGTTCATCCATCAGATTCCACTACTTACCCTTGTGTTGATTGGCATGCTGGGACTTATCACAAACCGATACCAGTCTCAGCAGGAACTCATAGAACGGGACGAACTGGAAAAGGAAGTGGCAGACATTCGCTATCGTTCACTCACTCGCAAGAGCGAGATTACCAGAAGTACACGCCAAAGCATGATTGAGGAAAAACTGAGAAGTTTGGGCGATACCACGTTACTTCCCAGCGTAGACGCACCATTTATCATCAACACCAACGAACAGGAAAAATGAAAGGAAAAATAAATAAGACACTTGTCGTATTCATAGCATTCTGTCTCGCTGGGTTGTACATCATCTTCACGGCTGCACAAATCATGTTCACTAAGTCAGGGTACTGGAATGCCGTAAAAGATAAATTCACTGCCGATAGTCTAAGCATCCCTGCTATGCGAGGAAACATTCTGTCGCACGATGGCAAGGTAATGGTAGCCACGTTGCCCGAATATCGTATTCTGATGGACTATGTCGTTATCGACAAAGACTCCGTAGCACGTTGTAAGGCACAGCATTGGCGCGATTCCGCATACACCGAAGACTTAGACTCCATCGTTACAGGTCTGGCAGAGATATTCCCAGACAAGACCCCAGAATACTTCCGTGACAGGCTGGAGAGAGGAAGAAAAAAGGGGTCACACGCTTGGAGAATCTACGAAGGACGTGCCACCTACATCCAATACATGGCCTGCAAGAAACTTCCTTTGTTCCGGGAAAGTTCGCTCAAAGGCGGTTTCCATGTGGAAAGCACCATGCAACGAAAAAAATTATATGGTTCATTGGCATCCCGAACCCTTGGTGACGTATATCGCGACTCCGATGCTGCAAAGAGCGGACTTGAATGGTGTTTCGACACCCTACTGAGAGGACGTCCTGGCATCTGCCACCGCACAAAAGTAAGGAAGAAATGGCTCGATTTTGTCGATTTGGAACCCGTCAACGGTCACGACCTGGTGAGCACCATCGACGTAAGGATGCAGGACATCGCGGAAAAGGCACTCGTTGACAAACTGAAGGAATTGGGTGCAGAGAAAGGTGTAGTAATCTTAATGGAAGTTGCTACTGGGGACATCCGGGCGATGGTAAGCATGACACACGTAAAAGACTCAACCAGTGGAACCAACGGATACTACGAGATACAAAACGATGCCATCAACGCATTATGGGAACCTGGGTCTACATTCAAGACTGGCAGTATCATGGTGGCCATGGAGGATGGATACATCACTCCCGAAACCATCGTGGATTGCGAGGGAGGTCTCTGCCACATGCATGGGCGAGACATGAAAGACCACAACTGGGTTAAGGGAGGTTATGGGGACCTGACCGTAACACAAATCCTTGGCCAGAGCTCTAACATTGGAGTAAGCAAGATTATCGACAAATACTACCACGAGAAGCCAGAAAAGTATTTCCAAGGTCTTTATAATATCGGCGTGGGAATCCCCTTAAACATGCCTATGGGAGCAGACCCCGTGGTGAAAATGAGAAAGAACTGGTCAAAAACCGATCTGGCATGGACCAGTATAGGTTATGTCTCGCAGATAGCGCCTATTAGCACGTTAGCTTTCTACAATGCTATTGCCAATAATGGAAAGATGGTTCGTCCACGATTCGTCAGAGCAGAACTGGATAACGGACGAGTGGTTCGCGAATTCCCCGTAGAAGTAATAAAAGAGCGCATCTGTTCGGACAAGACTCTTCACAACATCCAGAACATTTTGGAGAAAGTAGTAAGTGAAGGGCTCGGGAAAAAAGCGGGAAACAAGAAATTCCGTGTAAGCGGGAAGACTGGTACCGCCCAGGTAGCAGAAAACGGGAGCTATGCAGCTCACAAATACATGGTTAGTTTTTGCGGTTATTTCCCAAGCGAAGCACCGAAGTATAGTTGCATAGTATGTATTTACAAACGCGGACTTCCAGCCTCTGGAGGTGTACATTGTGGTCCCGTGTTCAGTCAAATCAGCCAGTTGGTTATGAACCAGGGAGAAGGTTTGCCTGCCAAAGCTGCAAGTGATTCAACCAGCAGTTTTATCCCAATGGTAGCATCTGGCAACCTGAATGAGACACGAAACCTACTCCAAATGATGAAGATGCCGTGGCAAGAGAACAACTCTGGAAATAACGTTTGGGGGAACATACAATACGATACCATAAGCCACAAACTACGTCTTATTCCAGGAAATCGCAGTACGGGCACCGTTCCCAATGTAAAAGGCATGGGAGCAAGAGATGCCGTCTTCGCTCTGCAGAGTGCAGGATTGCGAGTCTGTCTGCATGGTACTGGCACAGTAAAAGAGCAAAGCATTCCTGCTGGCACGAAGAATGCCGAAGGAAGAACGATAACAATAAATCTGAAATGACATGGAGTTAAATTTTCTAATTGAACATACCACACCATTACGAGTCATAGGCGACATCCATGCCGAGGTAGAAGGACTGGAGATTGACTCCCGCCAAATAAAACCCGGGTATGCCTTTATCGCACTCCGAGGCACCCAAGTGGACGGCCACAGCTACATTGCTAAAGCAATAGAACTCGGTGCCAGCGTGATTGTTTGTGAAACAATCCCTGAACAAAAGAATCAACTTGTTACATATGTGCAATATGAGCACACCGAAGATGTGACTGGAGCATTGGCCACCCGATTCTTTGGCAATCCAACCAAACGAATGAAGTTAATAGGTGTAACTGGCACTAATGGAAAGACTACCATCGCCACTCTCCTCTACAATGTATTTCGGCGCCTCGGCTATAAAGCTGGTCTCTGCAGTACCGTATGCAATTACATCGATGGAGAAGCCGTACCCACGGAATGCACGACTCCCGACCCCATTACCCTAAACAAGCTCTTAGGGAAGATGGCTGATGCCGGTTGTGAGTATGCCTTTATGGAAGTTAGCAGTCATGCTGTATCCCAAAAAAGAATTGGTGGCTTGCGCTTTGCCGGGGGTGTGTTCACTAATCTAACCCGAGATCACCTTGATTACCATAAGACCTTTGAAAACTATCGTGACGCAAAGAAAGGGTTCTTTGACATGTTGCCTCAAGGTGCTTTTGCAGTCACCAACGCTGATGACAAGAACGGGCTATTCATGACCCAGAACACGGAAGCCATAGTCAAGACCTATTCGCTACGCTCCGACGCCGACTTCAAAGCAAAGATTTTGGAAGAAAGTTTCGAGGGGATGTCACTGAAAATAGACAATCGAGAAGTGTTCGTCCAATTTGTCGGCCGCTTCAATGTCAGCAATCTGCTGGCAGTCTACAGCGCAGCATATATGCTCGGAAGAAAGCCGGAAGAGATTCTGGTAGCATTAAGTGCCATGAAACCCGTGAACGGAAGATTTGAAGCCATACGTTCACGTGAGGGAGTGACAGCCATCGTTGATTATGCCCACACCCCCGACGCGCTCGTCAATGTTCTCTCAACCATCAATGAAGTATTGCAAAAGAAAGGTCAATGCTGGACCGTGTGTGGTGCCGGTGGCAATCGGGACAAGGGAAAACGTCCGCTTATGGCCCAAGAAGCCGTAAAGAACAGTGACAGGGTTATCATCACGAGCGACAACCCTCGATTCGAAGACCCACAAGACATTATCAGTGATATGTTAGCTGGGCTCACCGACGAACAACGTCGCAATGTACTGGCTATCACAGACCGTAGAGAAGCCATCCGTACCGCCTGCATGATGGCTCAACCTGGTGATGTGATACTTGTGGCTGGAAAAGGACACGAGGATTACCAGATAATACAAGGAGTGAAACACCATTTCGATGATCATGAGGTGATTCGTGAATGTTTTAACCTATAAAAACTGAAGACAGACTATGCTATACTACTTGTTTAGATATTTAGGTGAATTTGGTATTCCTGGTGCCCACCTGTGGAGTTATATCTCGTTCCGTGCTATACTCACATTGGTTCTTTCGCTCATCATCTCCATCTGGTTTGGCGAGTATTTCATCAAGTGGATGAAACGACATGGTGGCAACGAAACCCAACGTGACGTAACAATCGATCCCTATGGAGTGGAGAAAAAGGGTGTGCCGACAATGGGGGGTGTCATTATTATCGTGGCCACCATCATTCCTTGTCTGCTTCTGGGGCGTCTGCGCAACATCTACATGCTTATGATGATTGTCACCACGCTATGGCTTGGTAGCATTGGTTTTATGGATGACTACATTAAGATGAAGATTACTAAAGACGGCATGCGGCCTATCTTCAAACTGATGGGACAAGCAGCATTAGGATTATGCATAGGTCTGACACTATGGCTTAGTCCCGATGCCGTCATACGGGAAAACGTGAAAATCGAGCAGACCAACCATGCCGAAGTAGTGATACACAAGAGTCAACCCGTAAAGAGTACCATCACCACTATCCCCTTTGTAAAGAACAACAACCTCCGCTACAGCGATTTATTCTCTTTCCTCGGTGAATACAAATCGGCGGCAGGATGGATATTCTTCGTATTCATGGTGACATTTGTTGTAATGGCGGTAAGTAACGGGTCAAACCTTAACGACGGAATGGACGGCATGTGTGCAGGTAATTCCGCCATTATGGTTATGGCATTGGCGATACTGGCTTATGTTAGTAGCCATATCGGCATGGCCAGTTACCTGAACATCATGTATGTTCCTGGAAGCGAGGAACTGGTTATCTTCTTATTGGCATTTATGGGGGCATTAATTGGTTTCCTGTGGTACAATGCTTATCCTGCCCAAGTATTCATGGGAGACACAGGTTCATTGGCCATCGGTGGCATTATCGGTGTAACAGCAGTTATCATTCACAAGGAATTGCTCATCCCCCTCATCTGTTTTGTGTTCCTATGCGAAAGCATCAGTGTTCTGTTACAGACTGAGGTTGCAAAGCGGGGCAACAAGCAAGGACTTAAATGGCGCGTTTTCAAACGGGCTCCCATCCACGATGCATTTCGCATCAAGCCTGGACAACTTCCACCTGATTTCAGAATATTCTGGAACTGGCCTAAGGGATGCTGGCTGGAATCGAAGATAACAACCCGATTCTGGATAGTGACCATTATTATGGCAGCATTGGCCATCATAACACTGAAGATTAGGTAACGAGAAGATGAAGAGAATTGTAATACTCGGTGGAGCTGAGAGTGGCGTAGGGACTGCTATACTTGCCCAAAAGCAAGGATACGATGTCTTTGTAAGTGATATGGGGAACATCGAGGACAGGTATAAGCAAATACTCCTTGCTCACGATGTACGTTGGGAGGAGGGTCAACACACCGAGACCGAGATATTGCGCGCAGACGAAGTCGTGAAGAGTCCCGGTATCCCCGATAATGCGCCTATGATTCAACGACTGATAGCCCACGGGACTCCCATCCTCAGCGAGTTGGAATTTGCCAAGCGATATAGTCGAGGACACACCATTTGTATCTCAGGTAGCAACGGAAAGACCACAACCACCAGCCTCATCTATTACATCATGCAGCGAAGTGGTATGGATGTCGGATTAGCCGGCAACATCGGCCGTTCCTTTGCCATGCAGGTTGCAGAGGAGGACCATGACTGGTATGTATTGGAGGTCAGTTCATTCCAACTAGATAATATGTTCGATTTCAAAGCTGACATCGCTGTGCTCATGAACATTACACCTGACCATCTTGATCGTTACAATTTCGAGATGCAAAACTATACCGACTCCAAGATGCGTCTTATTCAGAACCAAACGCCACAAGACTACTTCATCTATTGGCGGCAAGATGATCACATTGAAGAGGAACTCCGGAAACGAAGGAAAGGTTATCGTCCGCAGCCAACTCCCTCCAGTCGACCTGTTCGTTCTGGCGACCCAACCCTCTGTGGTTTTGAAGACAATGATTTCGAACGTCTTGAACTGAATTTCTCCCAGATTGGCCAACACAACAAGCGTAATGCGCTGGCCGCATACCATGCTACCAAACTGGCAGGAGTCGATGAGGGACTTATTCGCCAATGTCTAAGTGAATTCCCAGGTGTAGAACATCGTTTGGAAAGAGTAGCTGAGAAAAATGGCGTGCTGTATATCAATGATTCAAAAGCCACCAATGTGGATGCCTGCAATGTCGCATTGCAAGCCATGAGTCGCCCCACCATTCTCATTGTGGGAGGACGCGACAAAGGCAACGACTATAGTACTATTGCAGAACTTGTGAAGGAGAAATGTACTGCTCTGGTATATTTAGGGGCTGACAATCAGAAGTTACACGATTCTTTTGATACTTTGGGACTACCCATTGCGGACACCCACAGCATGAAAGATTGTATTGAGGCTTGTACACACATGGCAAAAACAGGCGACGTTGTCTTACTCAGCCCATGCTGTGCAAGTTTTGATTTGTTTAAGAACATGGAGGATCGCGGCGAACAATTTAAGCAGTTCGTACGCGCGTTATAATATATAAGGAGAGAGAATATGTTAGGTGTGAATATCAAAAAAGGATTCTTGCAGGGCGACTTGGTGGTATGGATGATTCTGTTTTCCCTTTGCATGATTTCCATTGTTGAGGTTTATAGTGCGTCCAGCAACATGAGCTATAAATCGGGGGCTTACTGGAGTCCAGTTATTCAACATGGGACCTTGGTTATTGTTGGGTTATTTGTGGCATGGTTCTGTCATATCATCAACATAGGTTACTACAAGCTTATGCTTCCCGCCACCTATCTCCTGTCTCTCATCCTTCTGATAGTCGTTCTCGTGAGAGGAGCTGTAGTCAATGGTTCTAAACGTTGGTTTGAAATTACTGATAGTATTACCATTCAGCCCTCGGAGATTGCCAAACTATCCCTCATCGGACTTGCTGCCATCATCCTTGCCGTTGGATATGACAAGAAGACTCAGCAAACCCGTATGAAATCATTCAAGACGTTGATATTCTTTACAGTCGTTACCTGTTTGCTCATCGTCACCGAGAATTTCTCCACAGCCCTTATTATTGCACTGGTCATGGTACTCATGGCATGGATTGCCAACCCTCCGAAGAAGATGTTTTACGGAATCTGTTTAGGAGTTGCCGCTGGAGCGTTCCTCGGTATTGTTACAATGAAAAGCATCTCCGAGGATATGTGTCAGAAAATTGATGATGTTGGATTGCACCGTTTCTCCACCTGGGTACATCGTTTCCAAGAAGCCAGTCACGAACTACCTGCCGATCCAAAAGATTATGATATTCACAACAACGTACAGGTCACACATGCGCAAATAGCCATTGCAACCTGCGGCATCGTGGGACGCGGTCCTGGACAGAGTGTAGAGCGAGATTTCCTGCCACAAGCCTATTCTGATTTCATTTATGCCATCATCATCGAAGAAGGCGGACTGCTGAGTGGTGCATTGGTTGTGTCGCTATATTTGCTATTACTATACCGTTGCATGCGCATAGCCAAGAAATGCAAGAACAAGTATCCTGCCTATCTCGTCATGGGACTCGCCATGATGTTGGTTACACAAGCCATGGTAAACATGGCAGTAGCCGTGGGGGCCATACCTGTCACAGGACAACCCCTGCCACTGGTAAGCAAGGGAGGAACGTCCATGATAATCACTAATGCCTACATTGGCATTATATTGAGTGTAAGCCGAAGTGCGGCTAAAATAGAAAAGAAAGAAGTCAACGTGGAAAATAATACAAAGGAAGATGAGTGAGTTGAGAGTTATCATCAGTGGAGGAGGAACGGGAGGTCATATTTTCCCAGCCGTGAGCATTGCCAATGCCATTCGAGACCTACGACCTGAAACGAAGATATTGTTCGTGGGTGCAGAGGGTCGTATGGAGATGCAACGGGTTCCGGCTGCAGGATACGAAATTGTAGGTCTACCCATCCGAGGTCTACTGCGTCCTCTATGGAAACCTGGCAACATCGGTGTGATGTGCGACTTCTTCAAAAGCAAGAATAAGGTGAAGAGTATTATCCGTGATTTCAAACCCGATGTAGCAGTAGGCGTGGGAGGCTATGCCAGTTCGGCAACACTGAACGCAGCCTATGACCTTGGCATCCCATGCCTCATTCAAGAACAAAATAGTTTTGCAGGGCTTACCAACAAGACTTTGGCAAAAAAAGCCAGCAAAATATGCGTAGCCTACGAAGGTATGGAACGTTTCTTCCCTAAAGACCGCATTATGCTTACCGGGAATCCTGTCCGTCAGAACCTACTGAACCCCAACCTAACAAAGACAGAATCGTCAGCCATTTTTGGCTTGGAGCCCGACATCCCCACCATCTTACTCGTTGGAGGTAGCCTGGGCGCGCGTACCCTAAACGATAGCGTACTCAACAATTTAGACTACATTGCCAAGTCCCCCATTCAATTTATTTGGCAGACGGGTGGCTACTATAGCAAGGAGATACAAGAGGCCCTGGCACAGTATGGAAAGCCCTCAAATATGCATGTCACAGACTTTATCTCCCGCATGGATCAGGCATACAAAGCCGCCGACCTCGTCATCTCTCGTGCTGGAGCCAGCAGCATCAGCGAACTATGCCTTCTGGGCAAACCCAGCATATTGGTACCATCCCCCAACGTCGCGGAAGATCACCAGACCCACAATGCAATGGCACTTGTACGTCGAGATGCTGCACTTATGGTTAAGGATATCGATGCGCTAAAGCAACTTATCCCCATGGCCGTTCAGACCGTAAACGACAAAAAGCGACTAAATACATTAGGCAGCAACGCCTACAAAATGGCATTCAAAGACTCTGCCCGCATTATTGCGGAGGAAGTGCTCAAACTGGCAGAAAAAGCTTAGACAGACATGGAAATTAAAGACATTAAATCCGTATATTTCGTAGGCATTGGTGGCATAGGAATGAGTGCCATTGCCAGATATTTCCTGCACCAAGGCATCACAGTGGGTGGATACGACCGTACACCAAGCCCTCTGACCGAAAAGCTATGCGAAGAAGGAGCAATGGTTCACTACGAGGAGAGTGTGGACATGATACCTGCAGTATGCAAAAAATCCACCGAGTGCCTCGTCATATACACCCCTGCTATCCCTGCCGAGCACAAAGAACTGGTATTCTTCCGCCAGCATGGCTTTGAGGTTCAGAAACGCGCCCAGGTGCTGGGTACACTTACCCGTGCCTACAAGGGGTTATGCGTGGCTGGTACCCATGGCAAGACAACAACAAGCAGTATGGCTGCTCATCTGCTACACCAGAGCAGTGTGGACTGCAATGCTTTCCTGGGTGGCATCACCAAGAATTACGGTACCAACTATATATTGAGTGAGAAGAGTGAATACGTGGTTATTGAGGCAGACGAGTTTGACCGCTCCTTCCACTGGCTCACGCCCTATGCCAGCGTCATTACTGCCACCGATGCAGACCACCTCGACATCTACGGCACAGAAGAGGCCTATCTGGAATCCTTCCGCAAATATTCCAGCCTTATCCAGTCGGGTGGCTATCTGATACTGCATACTGGGCTTAAGATGAAAGCCGATACACAAGAAGGGGTAACCACTTACACCTATAGTTGCGACGAAGGAGATTTCCACGCCGAGAATGTGAGAATCGGGAATGGAGAAATACATTTTGACCTCATATCCCCTTTGGGCAATATTAAAGACATCAACCTCGGTGTCCCTGTTCGCGTGAACATTGAGAACGGGATTGCCGCCATGGCATTGGCACAGATTGCTGGTGTTCCTGCTGAAGACATTCGCCAAGGTATGCAGACATTCAGCGGTGTCGACCGTCGTTTCGACTTCCACGTGCGCCGTTCTGACATGGTCTATCTCAGCGACTACGCTCACCACCCTGCCGAGATACGACAAAGCCTGCTTAGTGTAAAGCAACTCTACGATGGACGTCACATCAAGGTTATATTCCAACCTCACCTCTACACCCGTACACGTGACTTCTACACCGATTTCGCCGATGCCCTGTCTTTATTGGACGACATTGTTGTCATGGACATATATCCCGCTCGCGAGCATCCCATACCAGGTGTCACCAGTCAACTCATATACGATCGTCTGCGCCCAGGCATACAAAAACAGATGTGCCGTAAAGAAGAAGTGCTGGATATTGTGCGCAAAGGAGGGTTCGATGTACTCGTCACCCTGGGAGCAGGCGACATCGATAACCTGGCAGGAGAAATTACCCACATTCTAAATCACGAAGCATGAAAAAAAGCACCTTGGCTACCAACATACTAAAGTATCTGATTCTGCTTAGCGTTATCGGCTACTTGGGCTTTGCTCTGGTCAAAGTCATCCGTCCTGCGGAGGAAATGGTGTGCACGGGAGTAGAACTTCAGTTTGTTGACAAGGAGGAGAACACGCTGATTAGCGAAGAAGGTGTAAGAAACATACTCACCTCCCACAAGATTACCCCCAAAGGCCAGTCGTTTGGCAACATCGATTTCAAGGAAATAGACAGCCTGCTGTCCTCCAATCCCTACATCGATACCGTAACCACCTACAGCAACTCGGCTGGCAAACTCTGTATAAAGGTACGTACCATGCATCCCGTGTTACACATCCTTTCCGACACAGGTGACGAGTTCTATCTCGATCGAACTGGCCGTATCATGGCACGTGGAGGGCTCAACACCAACCTCTGCATCGTAACAGGCAATGTAACACGTACCTATGCATCTAAGCACTTGGTCACGCTGGGCAATTTCCTCTGCGAAGACCCCTATTGGAGCCTACAAGCCCAACAGGTAAACATCACCAAGGACGGGGAAGTACAACTTTTCCCACGTGTAGGTGATTTCACCATCGAGTTGGGTGAGCCAACCCACATTGCGGAAAAATTAAGCAACATACGCATATTCTATGAAAAAGGACTTACCGCTGCAGGATGGAACAAATACAAGACCATCAGCGCAGCCTATAAGGATCAAATCGTTTGTACAAAGAAATAAACAATAAAAAACATATCGTATTATGGGAGCAGAAAAAGACATTATTGTAGCCCTTGAGTTTGGCACATCCGCTATCCGCGGTATCGCCGGGCGCAAGAAGGCCGATGGCACAATCCAGATTCTCGGAGTAGAACATGAGAAAGCCACAGACAGCATCCACAAGGGTGTCATCTACAACATTGACAAGACCACGCAGGCCATCACCAACATCACCGAACGCCTGAGTGACAAGTTGAACGTTCACATCAACAAAGCCTATGTTGGTATCTCTGGCCAGTCGCTACACTCGGCCAGCAATGTCATCCAGCGCAATCTGGAGATGAAAGTAAAGATTACGCCCGAACTGGTGGACAACCTGATGGACAACAATCGCGCCACGGAATACGCTGAGAGCGAGATTCTTGATGTCATCCCTCAAGAATATATTGTAGGCAACCACTCCGTAGCCGATGCCGTAGGCATACAGAGCGATCAGATTGAAGCCCATTTTATCAACATCGTAGCAAAGACAGCCTTGCGAGAGAACATCGAAAAGTGCATGCGCATGGCAGGGCTGGAGGTTGCCGACCTCTTCATCTCACCTATTGCCCTGGCTGATGTATTACTAAGCGATAGCGAGAAACGTTCCGGTTGTGCATTGGTAGACTTCGGCGCAGGCACCACCACCGTGGCCGTTTACAACGGCAACCTCCTTCGTCACCTTGTGGTCATCCCCTTAGGAGGCAACAATATCACCACTGATATTGCCAACAGCCGTCAGATGGAGTTCGATGAGTCGGAAGCCATGAAGCGTCGCTTCGGTATAGCCTATGTGGCTGCTGATACCGACAATCCTCGCATGCTTCCTATCAGCAACGACCGCTCCATCAACGAGAACGAATTGGAGAACATTATCGGTGCACGCCAAGAGGAAATCGTTGCCAACGTATGGCATCAAATAGAAAACCAAAGCGACAAGTTGCTCTCTGGTGTCATCACCACTGGCGGTGCCGCACAAATAAAGGACATGACCGAAGCCATTAAGCACTACTCCCACTTCGAGCGGGTGAAAGCAGCCAAATCGCTGGTCACCCTGGCCGACGTTTCCTCTGGTGTTGTTACACCCCAAGGAATCAGCATTGACACCCTGATTGCCCTACTCATGCACGGTGAGGAGAACTGTGTTGGTGAACGTTCCGACGTGACCATCGAGCTACCCATCGAGGACACGCCCGAAGTGCCTCCTACAACGGAGGAGACACCAACCGCGAAGGCAGACGCCTTGGAAGACGAGAAGCCCAAGAAACCTGGCCTCGGTAACAAACTGAAGAAGTTTGGCCGTTGGCTTAGCGACTTGGTACAGGAGCCAGAAGAAGAATAAACGAGAGTGAACGAACATCCTTATCATACACAATAGATACAGAACGATTATGGACGAAAGAACTAACGACTTCAACCTGGACGGTGGCATCGCATTCACCGGTTTCAGCGTAAATAATCCCAGCATCATCAAGGTCATTGGTGTGGGAGGTGGAGGCGGAAACGCCGTCAACCATATGTATAATGAAGGTATACGCGATGTAACCTACGTGGTCTGCAACACCGACAATAAGGCTTTGAGTGACAGCCCCGTTCCCAACAAACTTCAGTTGGGCAGCGAAGGTCTGGGAGCAGGCAACAAACCCGAGAAGGCTAAAGAGAAGGCCATGGAGAGTATTGAAGACATTAAGGCCATGCTCAGCGACGGTACACGTATGGTGTTCATCACCGCAGGCATGGGCGGCGGAACAGGCACTGGGGCTGCCCCCATTATTGCCCAGTGTGCCAAGGACAGCGGCATTCTTACTGTAGGTATAGTGACCATTCCCTTCGAGTTCGAGGGCATAAAGAAGATTGACCAGGCACTCGATGGTGTAGAGGAACTATCCAAGCACGTCGATGCCTTGCTGGTCATCAACAACGAGCGTCTGCGCTCCATCTATCCTGAACTCACGGTCATCAATGCCTTTGCCAAGGCCGACGACACACTTTCCGTAGCAGCGCGCAGCATTGCCGACATCATAACCATGCACGGCATTATGAACCTCGACTTCGAGGATGTGAAGACCGTTCTTCAAAATGGAGGCGTTGCCGTCATGAGTACAGGCTATGCCGAAGGTGAGAACCGTGTCACCAAGGCCATCGAGCAGGCACTCAACTCCCCCCTGCTCAACAACAACGACATCTTCAACTCCAAGAAGGTGCTCATGAACATCAATTTCGCCGCCGAAAACGAGAGCGACCAGATGCGCATGGAAGAGATGAGCGAGATACACGAGTTCATGGGCAAGTTCCGCAAGGATGTGGAGACAAAATGGGGCATGGCAACCGATGCCACTTTGGGTAAACGCGTGAAGATAACCCTCCTGGCCACGGGCTTCGGTCTGCAGCATGTGCCTGGCATGAAGGAAGCCCTTGAGGAGCGCGAGCGTCAGGCACAAGCCGAGAGCCGCGAAGACCAAGAGATACGTGAAGAACGTCGCGGACGCTATTACAAAGCTCAAGACGGGGCCACCGTGCGCCGTCGTCCCGCCATCTTCATCTTCCAGCCCGAGGACATGGACAACGACGATATCATCTCACGTGTAGAAACCACACCCACCTACAGTCGCACACGCGAGGGACTGAAGCAAATCAAAGAGAAGTCGGCCGAGGTAGCCACGACACCTGTTGCAGAAGATACTGAGACAGAAAACAACAACGTAGTATTCTAATCCCTAACAAGTAACACCATGATTTTTGAACAGATAAGCAAAGACATCGTCAGCGCCATGAAGGCCAAAGACAAAGTTCGCCTGGAGTCGCTGCGCAACATCAAGAAGTATCTGCTTGAGGCCAAGACCGCACCGGGATCCAACGACGAGGTGACCGACGAGGCCGCACTGAAGATTATTGCCAAACTGGCAAAGCAAGGCAAAGACGCTGCCCAGATATTCGTGAGCCAAAGTCGTCAAGACTTGGCTGACGAGGAACTCGCCCAAGTAGCCGTCTACGAGGAGTACTTACCCAAGCAACTCACCGAAGACGAACTGAAGGAGGCCCTAAAAGCCATCATCGCCCAAGTGGGGGCCACCAGCCCTCAAGACATGGGCAAGGTGATGGGCGTTGCTACCAAGCAACTCGCTGGCCGTGCCGAAGGGCGGGCCATCAGCGCAGCCGTCAAGCAAATGTTAGCTTAACACCTCACGCAGAATGGCCATCGAGCGTAGTTCCGGGAATCCTGGAACATGCAGTCGGTAATAGTCGTTCAGCACTTGCATCAAACGCGCACGCTGCTCACTACTGAAGTGGAACACGTGCATCGTACCATAATTCATTCGGAGCATCAGAGGCACCAGGGGAACTTCCTCATAGCGAAGCACCTTTCGTGCCTCTTCTTCGTTCGGCCAAATGCCTAAGAAACGAGTCAGCCGGATAAGCAAGGTGGCAGGGAAATTGGCAAAACCCTTGTCGCGGTTGTCAAGCCACAACATAGAGTTCAGCAAGAAGGAGAACAACGCATCGTTAGCCCCTTCGTTGCGCAAGCCATAGTAGAGAAACTCCCCCAGGAAAAGCGCAATAGTCTCCTTCACGGGGTGATAAGGAAGCGAATTATAAGGTTCGCTCACCCTCACATCGTTCAGCCGTTGCAGGTTCTGCGACTCCCGATAGTCAAAGTCCAATTCCAAGACGGAGAGCGGGCTCAGCAGCACATTCCTCACCACCGATTTCCTTCCATTGAGCGTACGCACCATGAACCCCAGCGCACCATGGCTCTCGGTAAATATGTCCACAATCAGACTCGTATCGTTGTACCGAAGCGTGTGCAGAACTATCCCTCGCGTTTTCTCTAACATAGTGACTACGAAGGTACGACAATAAATTAAAAATTAAAAGAGAAAGGAAGAAAAATTACTCGAAACTCTTTGTTGGTTCATGGAAAAGTCGTACCTTTGCACCCACGAATCGAGAACCGCAAGGTTCCGAGGACGGGGAAACGCCCCGTCTGTGGCTGGTCCCTTCGTCTATCGGTTAGGACGAGAGATTTTCATTCTCTAAAGAGGAGTTCGACTCTCCTAGGGACTACGAGAAAATGATAAAAAACAAAAGATAAAACAAAAAAAAGATGGCAAACCACAAATCATCTCTTAAGAGAATCCGTCAGGAGCAGAAGCGTCGCCTGCACAACCGCTACTACGCTAAGACCATGCGTAACGCCGTTCGCAAGCTTCGTGCTACCACCGACAAGGCAGCAGCCCTGGAGATGTATCCCAGCGTTCAGAAAGCTCTGGACAAACTGGCTAAGACAAACATCATCCACAAGAACAAAGCCTCTAACCTGAAGTCTAAACTGATGCACTACATTCAGAAGCTCGGTTAAAGAAGAAACGTCAAACGGATAAGTAACAGGCGACATTCCCCCATCGGGAGTGTCGCTTTTTTTGTTTTCTCCTCTCTCCTCCCCCACTCTCCACAGAGCCACACACGACAACTTTTTCTGCCTTTTCCTTTCCCCTTTCAGTTTATTTCGCTACCTTTGCCCTATGCTGTCGCATACGCAAGCGTGCGTAACCTCAGCACCTTATTGGATTATTAACACGCGTTTGCTGTTATTCGGAATTGTCCTAAGAATCTAGCACATTCAAAAGAACCAAGAGCCGAAAGAATAAGTTGCAAGCGTCTATGCGTAGGCATGGGCGTGACTTATCTGGTTTTTGAAGCTTGTGCTAGAGCTATTAGGACATGGATGAGAAAGCGTCCATGTCTTTTTATGCTCTGCCTTGCTTACGCCTCCGAAGATAAGCAACGCCATAACGCATAGCGCATGGCAAACAAAAACCTCAATGCCGCCAAAGAGGCAAAGAAGGATGAGTTCTATACGCAACTCATCGACATCGAGAACGAACTGCGCCACTATCGGGAGCACTTCCGCGACAAGGTGGTGCTGTGCAACTGCGACGACCCCTATGAGTCGAACTTCTTCAAGTACTTTGCCCTGAACTTCAATTCGCTGGGCCTGCGGAAGCTCATCGCTACGTGCTACGACGGCTCGCCCGTCGTGGGCAATGAACTGATGCTGGACTTCGGCGACTTCAACGCCGAGCCTAAGAAAATCGCCTACAAGGTGGAGATAACCGAAGTTGTGGACACCAACGGCGACGGGGTGGTGAACCTGGCCGATGTGCAATACCTGCTGCAGAACGACAAGAATGTGCTCTCCATCCTCAAAGGCAGCGGTGACTTCCGCAGTGCAGAGTGTATCGAACTGCTCAGACAGGCCGACATTGTCTGCACCAATCCGCCCTTCTCACTGTTCCGGGAATTTGTGGCGCAACTGATAAAGTATGATAAAAAGTTCTTGATAATAGGGAATAAGAACATGCTAACTGCAAAAGATATATTCCCACTTATTATGAGCAATCTTCTATGGGTGGGCTATCGTTCTTTCTCAGGTGGAATGTGGTTTGAAATACAGGGAGATATGTGTAAGACTATAAAGGAAGTAGATGGTAAAATATTAGGGAATGTACCAAGTTGTTGGTTTACCAACCTCGACCATAAGAAGCGTCACGATGATATTATATTGTATGCTCATTATACGCCAGAAGTATATCCTCACTATGTAAATTACGATGGTATAGAGGTCGGTAAGACATCGGAAATCCCTTGCGACTGGGATGGAGCGATGGGCGTGCCCATCACATTCCTTGACAAGTACAATCCTGACCAATTCGAAATATTAGGCACAGGCTTGGAATTGGCCGATATGGATGTCATCAAGAAAAGATTGGGGAAGTTGAATGGAGGCCCACGGCTCTACATAGAGAGGAATGGACAATTGGTAAGGTTGTATGAGCGTATTCTTATCCGCAGAAAACAATAAGACCATGAAAATAGAACTAAGGAAAGTAACCGTCCGCGACCTGACAGCAGGGTACGAGGACAACGAAGAACAAGGTGTAAGAGGCTTTGGCGGCGGGCTCGACATCCGTCCGCCCTACCAGCGCGAGTTTATCTACGACGAGAAGAAACGCAATGCCGTAATCACCACGGTACGCGAGGGCTTCCCCCTGAATGTGATGTACTGGGCGAGTCGGGACGAGGATGCTGACGTGCCCTACGAGGTGATGGACGGCCAGCAGCGCACCATAAGCCTTTGCCAGTACGTACACGGCGACTTTGCCTACGACTTCCAGTATTTCCATAACCTGACGAAGGAGGAGCAAGACCAGATACTCAATTACCCGTTACATGTGTATATCTGCACAGGAACAGACAAGGAGAAACTGAAGTGGTTCGAGACCATCAACATCGCTGGCGAGCGCCTGACGCAGCAGGAACTGCGCAATGCCGTGTATGCAGGACCTTTCGTGAGCGATGCTAAACGCTACTTCTCGAAGACGAATTGCGCTGCCTACAACATGGGTAAGTACCTGATGAACGGTTCTCCCATACGGCAGGACTATCTGGAAACGGCTTTGAAATGGATTGCTGCCAGCGAGAGCAGGCCCGGCATGAAGCAAACAGTAGAGGGGTACATGGCACAGCACCAGCACGACCCCAATGCCTCGCAGTTGTGGCAATACTTCGCGTCGGTCATCACGTGGGTGACGGCCACCTTCGACGTGGGCAAGCGCAAGCAGATAATGAAGGGCGTGGATTGGGGTGCGCTCTACGACCAATATCATAATAAGGTCTTAGACAAGGCAGCACTCGACAAGGAGATAAGCAAGTTGATTATCGACTCGGAAGTACAGAACAACAAGGGCATCTGTCCGTATGTACTCACCCGCGACGAGCATTGGCTGGGCCTTCGTGCCTTCCCCGAAGACATCAAGTTGGCTGTCTATGAGCGTCAGCAGGGCATCTGTCCGCTATGCAGCAACCACTTCGAGATAGAGCAGATGGAAGGTGACCACATCACCCCCTGGCGCGACGGCGGGCGAACCGTGGAGGAGAACTGCCAGATGCTTTGCCGCGACTGCAACCGACGGAAAGGAGCAAGATGAGGGAGCGTATGCCCTCAGAGCGTAATTTTTGAATTTCATTATTTGGGAGTTTCGATTTATTGCACTACCTTTGTAGGGAAAAGCAAAACAAAAATAATCACTAACTCCACATGTCTATTTGGATTATCTTTAAGCTCCTCGGCTCGCTGGCACTGCTGATGTTCGGTATGAAGTCGATGAGCGAAGCCCTGCAGAAGATGGCAGGCCCGCA
>ERZ842401.703-NODE-703-length-49269-cov-10.364937_pt1 | contig 49269 bp, 33 predicted proteins | sample MGYA00521270_ERZ842401 | MGnify/ENA primary metagenome ERZ842401 (study PRJEB31892, sample SAMEA3878208) | bioreactor metagenome | biome: Moose rumen | place: Sweden | collected 2011-10 | study: EMG produced TPA metagenomics assembly of the PRJEB12797 data set... | reverse complement strand
AGTCAAGCTCTCCTGCGCCGATGATAGTGGGGCACGGCTCCGCGAAAGCAGGTGGTTGCTGATTTTTTTATTTTAAAAATTGAGGCAGTTTCAAAACTCCGTTTGGACTTTTGAAACTGCCTCAATTATTGGAAGCTGCAAGAATCTCTCTGCAAACTGCTCTGCAACCTGCATTGTTATGCATGCTCGTAGAGCATCAAAAGATTCTTGCTGAATATCTCTGTTTTAGTTCATTGCCTGTTTTATGGCTTTCATCAATTCTGCATACGTTTCATAAGCAGGAATGTTTGGATTGTCTGCTTTTATCTTGTCCGTGCTTTTGAACAGGAATCCAGCTTTGCTTGCCTTAATCATGCCCAGGTCATTGTAACTGTCGCCGCTTGCAATTGTCTGGAATCCGATTGACTGCAAAGCCTTTACGGTGTTCAGCTTTGAATCGGGCATTCTCATCTTAAAACCAGTGATTTCTCCATTTTCCTGTACTTCCAGCGTATTGCAGAAAATGGTTGGCATGCCAAGTTTTTTCATTAGAGGTGCCGCAAACTGTGTAAATGTATCGCTAATGATGATGACCTGTGAAATGCTGCGCAATTCATCAAGAAATTCCTTTGCACCTGGCATAGGGTCAATCTTTGCGATTGTTTCTTGAATTTCTTTGAGTCCGAGATTGTGTTCTTTTAGTATGCCAAGACGCCAGTTCATAAGCTTGTTGTAGTCTGGCTCGTCGCGAGTTGTACGCTTTAGTTCAGGAATTCCAGAAGCCTGTGAAAAAGCAATCCAAATTTCTGGAACAAGAACTCCTTCCAGATCAAGACAAGTAATATACAAGTTGTTAGTCATTTTTGTATCCTTTTTGCGTTGAAATTTGTTGTATAGTATCATAGTGTGCTAAAATAATCGATAGTTTTTTTGATTTTGTTAGTACTAAAAAAAGGTAATGGTGCCGATAATCATATCGGAATAAAAATTGCTTTTGGGAGTAAAAAATGAAAAAAATTTTAGCTGTAGTAATGGCTTTTGCTGTGTCGGCAGTGTCTGCATTTGCTGTGGATGCAGCATTGGGAGTTCGCGGTGATGTGAGTATGAACCTTGGCTCAACAGTTGCTGACGACTATAAGATGGATGGAAATTCATCCCAATTGGTATGGGGTGGCGGTTTTTCTTTGTATGGTGTCATCGACTTTTATAGTACAGATCAGTTTGCCGTGGGTGTTCAGCCAGAACTGGGCATTCAGTTTAACAATGGCGTAAAGCAAAAGAAAAATGGCATGACATTAACGATAACTAACAATACTTTCGAAATTCCTGTATTCCTTACCATGAAATATAATGTAACTCCTAATGTATATTTTGGTGGTGGCATTGGACCGTATGTATCATTCCAGATGGGAAAATTGAAAGCCAAGTATGAGTATAGCAATACATCAACTACGACCGACTGTAGTTCAAAAGGTGCAGCATTTGGTCTTGCATTCGACTTTAAGTCTGGTGTAAAGGCTGGTTCCGGTTACTTTGTGTTCGACGTGCGCTACCTGCTCAACTTTAACCCGACAAAGGTTGAAATTAGCGACAAGAGTTATGATGTGTTTACTCGACGTGCCCTTACGTTCGGTATTGGCTATGAAGTCAAGTTCTAGAGCAAGTTTTAATCGCTTTTAGTATACGGAGGCCAGATTTGTGCAGTGTTGAAGTGAGCTTCATTCATTGCGCAAATCTGGCTTTTTTTGCGGCAACTTAAAAAATGTCATTCTTCCCATAACAAAATATTTTTACTATAATGTTTGCATGGCAACAGAAACAAAAAAGAAAATTGAAATACTTGATTCTACACTGAGAGACGGTGCTCAGGGTGAAGGAATCAGCTTTTCCGTGCAGGATAAAATTCATATTGTACAGGCATTGGATGAGTTGGGCGTTACGTACATCGAAGCTGGAAATCCCGGCAGCAACCCCAAGGACATGGAGTTTTTTCAGAAAGCCCATTCCCTTAAGCTTGCCAACGCTAAAATAGTTGCATTCGGTTCAACCCGTCGAAAAGATGTGTCTTGTGCAGAGGATGTTAATTTGCAGAGTCTGCTTGCTGCCGAAACGGATACGGTGGTCATTTTTGGCAAGACATGGGATTTTCAGGCAACAGAGATTTTGCATGCAACGCTGGAACAGAATCTTGAAATGATTCAGGATACCTGCCGCTATCTGACAGAACACGATAGAACGGTCATTTTTGATGCAGAACATTTTTTTACAGGCTATGCCGCAAATTCCGACTATGCAATGAAAGCCCTGAAAGCTGCTGCAGATGGAGGTGCATCAGTGCTGTGTCTGTGCGAAACCAAAGGCGGCTGCATGATTTCGGATTGCCGGGACATTGTTGCAAAAGTGTCCGAGCAGTTTGGAACTGTCTGCAAAATCGGCATACACACGCATAATGATTCTGGGCTTGCCGTTGCCAATTCTCTTGTTGCTGTAGAAAACGGTGCAACGCATGTTCAGGGAGTTCTACTTGGATTTGGAGAGCGTACTGGCAATGCAAATCTTTCGACAATACTGGCAGACTTGCAGCTTAAAATGGGCTATAACTGCATTCCTTCGGAAAGCATTGCAAATTTGACCCCACTGTGCCGGCGTGTTGCAGAAATTGCAAACATTCCGCTCGACCCTGGAATGCCGTATGTCGGTGGCAATGCCTTTGCGCACAAAGCCGGAATGCACATTGATGCTGTCCTCAAAAATCCGTCTGCCTACGAACACATTAGTCCTGACTGTGTTGGAAATGAACGCGTGTTCCTGATGAGCGAGGTTGCCGGCAGAAGCATGATTCTGGAAAAGATTAGAAAGTTTGACCCTTCCGTTACTAAGTCAAGTCCTGTAGTTGCGGACATCATAAAAGAAGTAAAAGAAAAAGAGCATGAAGGCTATCAGTTTGAAGGTGCAGACGGAAGCTTTGAGCTGTTGGTGCGCAAGGCAATTGGCAAGTATCAACCGTTCTTTAACCTGCGCTACTACAAGACAAGTGGAGAAATTCCGCTTGTTGAAGACGGTCTGTACTCTTTTGCTCAGCTCAAGATAGAGGTTGACGGCAATGTCAAGATTGCTGCAGGAGAGGGAAATGGTCCGGTCAATGCATTGGACAATGCCCTTCGTTCTGCACTGAAACCGTTCTATCCTGCGGTAGAACACATAAAGCTTACGGATTACAAGGTTCGCGTTCTCGACAGCAAGAGTGCAACTGCCAGCCGTGTCCGCGTCTTGATTGAAAGCTCCGATGGCGTTGACCACTGGTCAACCATGGGTGTCAGCTGTGACGTTGTTGAAGCATCGTGGCTTGCACTTGTGGACTCGTTCGAATATAAGCTTATTCGGGACATCGAAACAAAATATCACAAATTCATATAGATTTTGTTTGACAAAAAAAGGCTTGTGAGTGATAATAAATATATCAAGTAAAATTGATTTGTATCAATCAATGGAAATTGGTGATATTTTGGAGGATCTTTATGAAAAAAATTGTTGGACTGCTTCTGTCTTTGGCAATTGCAGGTACTGCATTTATGGGATGCAGCAAGAAAGGTGATTCTGGGGCTGCGGGCAACGCAGGTTCAGCGAGTGCTGGTGGCAACAGTAATAAAAGAATTCTGATTGGCGTTTCAATCTGGAGTTCTACCGATACGCTCGGAAGCCAGTGCAAGCGCATTGTTGATGCTGCTGCAAAAGCTCTTGACGTTGACGTTATGTATATTGATCAGGGACACATTTCAGAGCAGGTCACAGCATCTGCAGAAACATTGTGTGCTGCAGGATGTGATGGTATCATCATCTGTAACTCTGCATCTGCAGAAATGACATCTGTAATCAATACATGTACACAGAACAAAGTATATGTTGCACAGTTCTTCCGTGTAATCAATCAGGACACAAATCCTAATGAATATAAACTTGCACAGCAGTCTCCTTACTATGTTGGTGCTGTTCATGAAAATGAAGTTGACAATGGAAAGAATCTTGTAACAATCCTTGGAAACAAGGGAAACCGAAAGATTGCTCTTGAAGGTTGGGAAGCTGGAGATGCAACATTCCTTCTTCGCTGGGAAGGCTACAAGGAAGGCGTAAAGGCTTGGAATGCAGCTCATCCATCTGATCAGATTACATTGCTCGACCCACAGTACGGCGGAACAACATCTGATACAGGACGTGCAACTGCAGAAGCTATCATGAATGCAAATCCTGACATTGATGCCCTCATTGTTGCTGGTGGTGGTGGAGACACATTGGTTGGTGCTCTTGCAGCTATCGATGCAGCTGGTAAGAAGGGCAAGATTGACGTTGTTTCAACAGACTTCCTTGCAGATCTTGATACACAGCTTGCAACAGGCGGTATGGCTGCAGAATCTGGTGGACACTTCTGTGACCCACTCATTGCTTTCATGCTTGTATACAATGCAATAAAGGGCAACTACAAGGTTCCTGCAAACAGTTACTATGACATCAACTTCCCTTATCTGTATGTTGCTTCATCAGAAGACTACGCATCTTATGCAAAGTACTTTGTTGATGAACTGCCATACAACGAACAGGAATTGAAAGATATGGCTAAACTTTCAGAGCCAGAACTTGAAAAGGCAACAGCAAAACTTTCTATTGAAGACGTTAAGAGCAGAAGATAAAGCGAGCTTTTACAGTCTTTTATAATGGATGGCATGCACTCTATTGTAGATAGGTGCATGTCGATACATGTTCATTTTATTCTTAGAAGGGCAGCAACAAGCTGCAGTTTAGCGCAGAACGCGCTCTGTAGGCATTGCTGCCCTTATTTTCTTTAGGATACTAAATTATGAGTGACTCAGTAACATCTGGAACTGGCAGTACGTTTGAGAAATTCAAAAAAAGTCGTTTTTTTGGAGTAACAACGTTGCTTGTTCTTACCGTTTTGTGTTGGGTTCTGTTTAAGATTCTTTCCCCAAAGAACTTTGGAACTGGCAAGTTAATGACAGACTATTTGCAGACGAGCATACAATATGCTGTGGGCGGCTGCGGATTGTATTTTATTGTTGTAATGGGACTGTTCGATTTTAGTATTGGTGCTAACATCGTTCTGTCTTCTCTTGTAGGCGTTTTGCTTTCGCGCAGTCTTGGCTATGTCGGACTCATTTTCGGCTGCCTTTTATGTGGTGCACTCATCGGTGCATTCAATGGATTTTTCTATTCAAAGCTGCGCATTCCTTCCATGATTGTAACTGTGGGATTGATGCTTATTCTTGAAAGCGTTGCAAACTATGTCGTTACTCTTGACAAGTCAGGATTCCCCGGTAAATTGACAAGTGCAAACATTCTGGCATTTAACCATGCTCCATGGAACTATATTGTTGCCTTTACGGCATTCTTGCTGATGGTGTTCCTGTTGCGCTTTACGCGTATCGGTACGTATTGCAATGCAATTGGCAGCAATGAATATGTTGCAAAGAACATGGGTATTAATGTCGAGCGCTATAAATTCACAGGATTCGTTCTGCTACATTTTTTTGTGGGCATCATGGCTCTTCTTACGGTAAGTTATGGAAAGGGTATGCTTGCTGTTACTGGCATGACCTCCATGGATCGCAACTTTAGACCGCTCATGGGTACATTCTTTGGCATTGCCTTTAAGAAATTCGGTTGCCCCGTTACGGCTATTGTCATTGGAGAATTCATCATTACGATGATTTTTAATGGACTTGTTGCATTGAATGTTCCTACTACAATTAATGATTTTGTTACTGGAGCTGTTCTTCTTGCCATTGTTACGCTTACAAACCGTGGCGTAAAAGGCAGTGTCGTAAAATAAGGAGCAGATATGGCTAGCAATGTTTTATTGAAAGCAGAGAACATAACGAAAAACTTTGGAATGACTCAGGCCGTAAAGGATGTTTCTCTGGAATTCACGCGGGGTGAAATTCACGGGCTGATTGGTGAAAATGGTTCTGGTAAATCAACGTTCAGTTCCATGCTCTGCGGCATTTATTCCATAACGAGCGGAACTTTTATTCTTGATGGAAAGAAACTTGACGTAAAGACTCAGGTCGAAGCAAACCGCGAAGGGGTGTCCATTATCGTACAGGAAATGGGAACGCTTCCCGGCTTGACTGTTGCGGAAAACATTTTCTTGGGTGAAGAAGATGAGTTCATGCATGGATTGGTAAAAGATTCTTCTGCCATGAATAAAAAGGCTCAGCAGCTGCTTGATTCCTACGGATTCAAGGGAATCAAGGCGAATGCCATGATTGACCACTATTCGTTTGAAGAGCGCAAGCTTGTTGAGATTGTCAAGGCTACGTACTTTAATCCGAAAATTCTTGTTGTTGATGAAACAACCACAGCATTGAGTCAGGACGGTCGAGAAGAGTTGTTCAAAGTCATGAACAAGACTCGCGACATGGGTAGTACTGTCATTTTCATTTCTCATGACCTTGACGAAGTTTTGGAGCATACGGACCGCGTCTCCATTTTGCGCGACGGTGACTTGATAAAGACCGTTGTAAGCAAAGATGTAACGACAGACGACTTGAAGCGTGAAATGGTTGGTCGAGAACTGGACGACCGCTATTACCGTACTGACTACGGTGAAGCAGTTTCCGACGAAGTCGTGCTTACCATGAAGAACGTCTCTGTACCGAACCAGTTGTACAATGTCAATCTTGAATTGCATAAAGGCGAGATTCTTGGCATTGGAGGTCTTTCAGAGTGTGGCATGCATGAAATCGGAAAAGCTATCTTTGGTGCTTCATTTGATAAAACGGGAACGGTAACACTTGCAAACGGATACGAAATAACCAGCATCCCTGGGGCAATCAAGCATAGCATTGCCTATGCTTCAAAGGATAGGGATAATGAGTCTATTGTCATTGCTGATCCGATTGGCGATAACGTCATTTTGCCTTCATTGGGCGATCTTTCAACACATGGCTTTTTGAATCTTAAAAAGCTCAATGAGTTTGCTGAAAAATATGCAAAGCAGATGAGTACTAAGATGACAGGCATCAAGCAGCATGTGTCTGAACTTTCCGGTGGAAACAAGCAGAAGGTTGTTCTTGCCCGCTGGATTGGAAAAGGATCTGACATATTGATTTTGGACAGTCCTACCAGAGGTATCGACGTTAAAGTAAAAGCTGACATTTATGCATTGATGACAGAGCTGAAGAAGCAGGGCAAGTCTGTCCTTATGATTTCAGAGGAACTTCCTGAACTTTTGGGCATGAGTGACCGCATTCTTATCATGAAAGATGGTCGCTTTAGCGGTGAATTTACAAGAAGCAAGGAACTTGGCGAAAAAGACCTCATCGCCAAAATGATTTAAGGAGGCGTTTGTATTATGGCTAGTAATGAAATGACTAAAAGGTCGGCTGCCGGCAAGACTCGGACGGAACTTGCGGCTGCATTTAGATTAAAGTCTCAGATACGAAGTTTGGGACCTGTATTGGGATTTGTGGGCATCATCATTCTGTTTGCAATCTTAACGCAAGGTCGCATTTTGCAACCGAAGAACCTGAGTCTTATGCTCAGTCAAGTGTTTGTTCTTATGATTGCGGCAACAGGTGTATTCTTTGTAATGACGGTTGGAGGTCTTGATTTTTCTCAGGGATCAATCCTCGGTCTTGCATCGATTATATTCTGTTGGGTATCACAAAGAAACATTTTGCTTGCTGTTGTTGCTTCGGTTGCTGCAGGTGCCGCAATGGGTGCATTCAATGGATTTTTCCATGTAAAGTTCAAGATCGCATCATTTATTGTTACTATGTGTTCGCAGTATTTCTTCCGTGGATTGTGCAAATACATTACGACAAAGGGACCTGTTCCTGCAAGTGTGGAAGTCCTTTCGCTTGATCAGACATGGTTCAAGATGCTCTTGATGCTGATTGTGCTTGCGATTGCGTTTGTTGTGTGGCACTTTACGCGAGTAGGCTTTGACCTGCGTGCCATTGGTGCTGGTGAAACTGCCGCAAGGTTTTCAGGATGCCGTCCTGATTTGACAAAATTCCTGGTGTACGTTGCTTCTGGTGCAATAACAGGGTTTGCCTCATTCATCAACGTTGTCCGTGTAGGTGCCATTACGGGTACTGCTGGTCGTCAGCTGGAAACGCAGATACTGATTGCCCTTGTATTAGGCGGCATGCCTATTTCTGGTGGTGCAAAGTCTCGCTTTTCAAACATTATATTTGGTACTCTGACATACTGTGTGCTTGAAAAGAGTCTTCCGATGGTGTTCCCGGTGTCTGCAACTCAGCAGCTGGTAAAGGGCATCATATTCCTTGTGATTGTTGCCCTCACGATTGACCATGAGTCTTTGAAGGTCATAAAGTAATTCCTGCGTTCAGTTAAGCAGGTGTAATGGCTGCCCGTCACTCGGGCGGTCATTTTTTTTGCTTGCATTTTACGATTATTTTGATATAATTCTATATAAGCACTATGGAAAAACTTCTAGAAGAAAAGCCCGATGTTCTGACTGCAATCAGAATTCCAGAAGACACCGTTGACATAGCTCCCAGCGTTCTTTCTCATAAAGAATTTTCTGTCATGGATGAAGATCTTTTCAGAATTCAGCTGCAGTATGTTGGTGAATCTTACAGGATTATCTGGCAAAGTTCTATTCTGGATACGTTTACCATGTGCTGCATGAAATTTAAATTTTTTTTTCCTGCCGAACGGACATACCGCAAACTGATAAAATTCATTGATGCCATGGACAATGATAAATTGCACGCTTTTTCTGAAAAGAAAAAGGGCAAGTTCTACCAGTTCAGCTTTTAATTATTGTCATTTACTCCGTAACGTGATATATTCTAGAAGTATATTCTAAAATACTAAAGAAACTTTATTGGTATTTAAATTTGCAAGGAGTATAGATCGTATGGAAAAAAACATTGCCTTGATTCCTGGTGATGGAATCGGTCCTGATGTCGTGGCTGAGGCTGTCAATGTATTGAATGCTGTTGCCTCAAAATATGGACACAAATTTAACTATACAAATGTCATTGCTGGTGGTTGTGCAATTGACAAGTTCGGAAAACCTCTCCCTCAGGAGCAGCTTGATCTTTGTCTTAAAAGTGATGCCGTACTTCTCGGTGCTGTTGGCGGTCCAAAGTGGGATAATCTTGCAAGTGAATTGCGTCCGGAAAAAGCTTTGCTCGGGCTTCGTGGCGGCATGAAGGTGTTTGCAAACCTGCGGCCAGCGGTTATGTGGAAGCAGCTGAAAGATGCTTGTCCATTGAAGGATGAGATTGTTGGAGACGGCTTGGATATCCTGATTGTCCGTGAATTGACAGGTGGCATTTACTTTGGTGAGCGCGGAACAAGTGCTGACCAGAATACTGCATGGGACACGGAAAAATATACTCGCCCTGAAATTGAACGCATTGTGCGTATGGGCTTTGAATACGCTCAGAAGCGTCAGAAGCGTCTTTGCGTTGTTGACAAGGCAAATATCCTTAACAGTTCCCAGTTGTGGCGTCGCGTTGCAGAAGATGTAAAGAAGGATTATCCAGACGTAACGCTTTCTTATCTGTACATTGATAATGCAAGCATGCAGCTTGTTCGCAACCCTCGCCAGTTTGACGTTATTGCAACAAGTAACATGTTTGGTGATATCCTTTCTGATGAAGCAAGCCAGATTACCGGTTCCATCGGAATGCTTGCATCCGCTTCTCTGGGCGATGGAACAGGTCCTGGCCTGTATGAGCCTATTCATGGTTCTGCTCCTGACATTGCAGGAAAAGACCTTGCAAATCCATTGGCAACCATACTGAGTGCAGCAATGCTTTTGCGTTACAGTTTTGGTCTTGAAGCAGAGGCTAAGGCTGTCGAAAATGCTGTAAATGCCGTTCTTGATGCCGGTTACAGAACTGGAGACATTGCAGGAAGTCATCTGGAAGAGGTAAAGGCTTCTGGCAAGCTTGTCGGAACAAAGAAGATGGGTGCCCTTGTTGTTGAGTATCTAAAATAAAGGGAATCTCTAAAAATTGCAATTTTTAGAGATAACTTTGAAAATACGATGTTTTAACTCTTGCTATTTTCAAGAGTTAAAACTCGTCGGGTTCTCTAAAAAATCGCCAAAGGCGAGTTTTTAGAGATACCCTAAATTCTTAAGGTAATAAAACTAAAAAATAAAAGTAAATAAACTTGAAAAATGGTTTCATTTACTTTACTATTGAAAGCTAGGGTTGTATCTTTTGAAAGAATGAACCCTAGCTTTTTTATTTAAAGTATTGTTCTTTGAGACAGCAACGGCTCTTTATTTTCCCCTGAGCCATCCGGAAAAATCAATGTTTCCTTCAAGTTCATTTTCAAGGGCATCAGGAATGAGAGCAAAAAAATTCAATCCGGTTCGTTGTTCAACTTCGTCAATGCTCGTTGCATAATCATAAATTGAACCCGTACAGTTCTTGTTTGGCAAAATGAATGCCAGTGCAATGAATGTTCCCTTTCCGTCATCGGTAACTTGGGGAGCAAGCAGTACTTTGTAGAAAAACTCAGGAACTACGACATTGTTCTTGCCAATCGTCTTGTATTCTGAAGGGGCTTTTTCCAGTATGGGGCCTGTTATGACAGCAACTTCTCCAAAGGCTTCTGCCCATTTCCTGACTTTCTGTTCCAGTTCGTTCCATAAGCCTTGGTTCAGCTGAGCAACCTGCGGGGCTACATTGCTCATGTATGATGATTCCTTTGCACTCTGTTCGCTCCATTCCATGTCGGCTGCCGGAGCAAGGTGTCCGCGGTCATAGCCGCTCCTTGAATAGTCTGAAGAATCTGCTGATATCGTGCTGATGTTGTAATCCGTGTAGAATTTTTTAGGCCTGCCAGTCACTTTGGTTAATTCTTTTCTTGTCAGGACGTATGCAACCCATTCTGACAGTTCATAGCTTTCGCGGTAGCAGAGCGTAAATCCTGAATAGGCGTGAACCTCATGGTCTTCGGCTTCTGCAGGGGTTTCCATTGCGGGACAGACGGGAATTTCTATTGAAAGTTGCTGTGCAACGGACTGCTGCACAAGAAAAAAAGCGGACAGTAAAGATGCAGAAAATAACGAAAAAAGCTTCATAAAAAAATTGTATAGTAAAACACTGATTTGCGCGAGGAAAAAGAGCAATTTATTGCGAATTTCTGTATTTTCCTGCCAGTGAAAGTGTTATTAATTTAAACAGAATAAAACAGGAATTGTAACGATGAAAAAAAATTTTGCATTATTTGTCTGTATTTTTATGGTGACGTGCATGTTTGCTTCAGGAATGGATAAGCGTGTCCGCTCTGTACCTGCATCAATTTCTTCTGCTGCTTTCAAAAATCCAAAGGCAGCACTCGCACCTCTTGTCCAGAATCTTGTGGAAGGCATTGACGATGAAGAACTGAAAGTAAAAGTTATTCACGACTGGATTTGCGATACCATCGCCTTTGATGCGCAGATGTATTTTTCGGGTAAAAACAAACAGCAGGATTTTGCTTCGGTCATGAAGAAAAAGCTGGCACTGAGCGAAGGATATGCAAATCTTTTTAAAGAAATGTGTTCCGCTGCCGGCATTGAATCTGTTGCCGTCAAAGGATGGTCAAAGGGATTCGGCTATGCAGGTAAGCTTGCAAAAAAGCCCGATTACACATGGAATGCCGTAAAGGTTAATGGAATATGGAAGCTTGCTGATGTTACACAGGATGCAGGCATTGTGGAAATTCGCACGTGGATAAAGCATTATTCAACTGAATGGCTGTTTCTTGAACCTGAAAATTTCATTTATTCCCATCTTCCCGAAGATGCTTCGTATCAGTTCTTGAGCGAAGCTGAACAGAGAACAAAAGAACAGTTTGAAAAAGAGCCTTATATTGCAGGCATCTTTTTTGACTTGGGCTTGGCGCTTACAAAGAATATTCCATTGCATGATACAGTAATCACCGGCGAAACGGAGTACATCTTCTCTGTTGATTCCGGTACTACCGTAACGTCTGAAATCCGAGATAAAAACCAGAATGACGTAAAGAATGCAAGCTGGCTGAGCAGAAGCAATGACACGCTGTATTTTCAAATTGACGTGCCTGATTCCGCAGAGTATAAGGCGATGCTTTTTGCAAAAAAAGCTGATGTTGACAATTATGGCTTTAAGTTTGATGTAAACGATTTTGAACGTACCATTCTTCCTGCCGCAGAGGAACTTGCTGCTGCTAAGGAAATTGATGCTGCCGAATTAAAGCTGTTCAAATCTTCTTTTATGAAGGTGAAGGAAAACGATGCCTATTACATAAAGGAAGATCTGTTCAATGACCGGCAGAGCGAAAATCTGATAAAGATTTTTGAGTTGATAGAACGTAATCCCCGCATAATGGAACCTGTTCTTGAATTCAACGTAAAGGCCGACTCTTCTTACAAGGGATTTGGACGGGGTGTTGTTAAGTATCCTACAACTTATAATGTATACAACAATTCTACAGGTACAAAACTGATTGCACCTGTCTGCGGCAAGTTAAAGGCAGGCACAGAGGTTTTGTTTCAGGTTGAAAGCTCCGACTTTGCTTTTATTGCAATTGAAGAAGATGGAACCCTTGTGAATTTTGAAAAAAATGCAAACGGAGTCTTTGAACTTTCTGCAGTAGTACCAGAAGATGATGTATTGAAAGTGTACGGCTCAGAGAACGGACACAATTATAGCGGTCTGTGGTATTACGATATTGTACAGTAAGCCTTTACGGTTTTTGTATGATAATGATGCTCATGTAGGCGCGTGAAAAAAGGTCTTCGGGGATAGAAAGCAATGCTTTTCCCTGGAAGACTTTTTCATTTTCGTAGCCTGCATTATGGACAAGACTTGCATGATGAAGCATGTCTTTTTGTGCAATTGCATGCAGTATGTCTTTTAGGTGTCGGGCGGATTTCATTATGATTTTTGTTCCTTCACCTTCCAGAACACTGTCGAGCTTTCCATTCTTAAAGTATGCATCGCCTGGAATTATTCGTATTTCTTCATCTGTCTGTGCCAAATCAAGTTTCAATGAACCTGCTGCAACGCAGAATGAAGGCACTCCCGACACAAATTGAGTATTCATGCCTTTGCTTTGCATTATGTCTGCAACACGTGCTGCTGTTGAATATATTGATATGTCTCCAATGGCAATAAAAGCTGCATCTCCGTGTACAAGTGCTTCTGAAACTTGATGTACAACAGATTCATATTCTTTTTCTGTTGTTTTTTCATTCCTGCTCATTGAAAAGGTGACGCCTACGCACTGTTTTCTGCTTACATCTACTGCCTGTTTTATGCAGTCAAATGCAATGTGCGGATTTGTGCCGCCAGGCGTGACAGGATAAAAAATAGTATTGCAAGACGTGATGACGGCTATTGCTTCCTGTGTGAGATACTTGCTGCCGGATGGACCAGTGCTGACGGCATAAAGTGTATGTTTGGTTGTTGTCATGAAATAATCATAGCATATTTGCTGTAAAACCTTAAGGATTTGTGTCGTAAAACCTTAAGGATTTGTGTCGTAAAACCTTAGGGATTTGTGTCGTAAAACCTTAAGGTGTAATGCAGAATGTTCTGTTTACTATTGAATCTCTACATACTCACTGATTTTGCTTGCCAAAAACAATGGCAGATTTACAAGTGTATACGGAGTCTTTCCGACTTGTGTAACAGCGTTTTCTACAGAATAGTTACCACTGTAAAGTCGTACTGCAATAGGGAGTTTAGTCTGGTCTATATATGAATGAAGCGAACGTAAAGTTCCTGATTTGCCCGACTTAACTTCAACAGGTATTATCTGAGACTTTTCTACAATAATAAAATCAAGTTCAGCATTGGAACGAGCATCTTCTTTTACCCAGAACAAAGGCTTATTCATTTCGTAAAAGCTGGAAGCAAGAAGTTCCTGTCCTGTAATCTGTTCTGCAATCATTCCATTATACATTGAATCAAGCGGCATATCTGTAAGGTACGAACTTTGAATTCCTGCGGAAAAATTTACAAGACCTGTATCCAAAAATTGAAGTCGAGGCTTTCGTTTTGTATCAGTCTGAAGAGGAAGCTGTAAATCTGTCGTAGGATATCTAAGATAAACAAGCATTGCCCTTTGTAAAGTTCGTAAGGCTTCTCCTGCATCCCTAGAACGATAGCTTGTATTTGCAAACTTTTCAAATGTAATCCGCTTTCCAGTTTCCCTTGGTGCAGCTTCTATAAAGAGTCGTAAAATTTGTTCTTCCGTTTTATTGGAAGCATATTTTGCAGCATCATCAATGTATGATGTAAAAAGGTTTCGGTAAACAGAGGAAACTTTTGTAATATCATTGTATGTAACAAACTGCGAGACAGCTTCCGGCATCCCTCCAACAAGAGAATATGTTCTGTACAATTTTGCCAGCGTAGGAATTGCCCAAGTCTGTATTGGGACTTCATCAAAAAGCGAAAGAGCCTGAGTTTGATCTATTGCCATTAAAAATTCTCTAAATGACATTGGGAAAAGATAAAGATATTCAACACGTCCGACAGGAAAACTAATCTTATGTTTTTCCATCATGATTTCCAAGAGAGAGCCTGCACTTATTACATACAGTTCTGGCATTTCTTCGTAAAAGTATCGGAGCAGGGCAACAGCTTCAGGAGAATTCTGGATTTCATCTAAAAAAAGGAGAGTTTTTCCTTTAGGTTCAATTTTCTTTTCAAGGCATATTCTCTGGAACGCAATATTGGGATTTAAATCATCAGTAAAAAAGATTCTATCGCCACTTTTTTCAAGATTCAGCTGAATGAAAGTATCAAAAGACTTTCCAAATTCTTTTATGACTGTCGTCTTTCCAACCTGTCTGGCACCACGGATAACCAAAGGTTTATGCCGTTCAGAGTCCTTCCATTCTTCAAGTCCCTTAAATATTGTGCGGTAAAAAGACATATAAGACTCCTTTTGTAATAAACTCTAGACAATTTTAGCAAATTTTTGTAATAGAATCTAGGCAATTTCAGTATATATTTGTAATAAACTCTAGGCAATTGTACCTGGCAGTGTACCAGTTAGGAATGGCTCTTCATAAATGGAGCTGTTAAAATGTCTGGACAAAGGGCTTAGCTTATTATATTCCTCCGTTTGTCTCCTTTGCTGCCTATAATATAATTGTATCACAGCTTTCTATCATTTCGTGATGGAGAAAATAAAAATTTTGGAAAAATGATAAATTACATAAACAAGTTGTAGAGCTTTCTTTGGAAAAGATAGAAAGGCTGCTTTACAGGTAGCCTTGACTTTGTGACTTATGTAATTTTTTTTATTTTTTTTAGCCGAAATCGTGAAAAAAAATGCACATCTTGGATATTACATATATAGAGGATATTTTTTTTGAAAAAAATAAAAGCATTTGAAAAACTTGAATTTTATGATGATTTTATGTTCGGACTTGTAATGCAGGACAAAAGTCTTTGCCGTGAAGTGTTGGAATGCCTTTTGGGCATTAAGATAAGGCATCTTGAGTATGCTGAACCGCAGAAGCATTTTAAACCTATGTATACTGCACGTGGCATTAGGCTTGACGTGTATGTAAGGGATGGCAACACCGTGTACGATGTAGAAATTCAGAACCGAAACGAGCATGACATGGGGAAGAGGACTCGATACTACCAGTCCATGATGGATGCGGACTCCCTTTTAAAAGGACATGCCTATTCTGAGCTGAAAAAGACTGTAATTGTGTTTTTATGTCGCTTTGACCCTTTCAAAAAAGGAATTCCGTGGTATACTGTAACAAGGATATGCCATGAGGATGCAAGCGTAAATCTTGCAGATGCTGCAAAAGATATAATCTTTAACTGCACTGCATACGAGAAGGTTGTGAATTTTGAGCAACGAGCATTGTTGAAGTTTATACAGACTGGCAATGTCGAGTCCGACTTAACAGGGAGGCTTAATGATATGGTAGAAAAACAGAAGAAAATTGAGGCTAATAAAAAACTATACTTTACATGGAGTCTCCATGACTATGACGTGAAAAATGAGGGGATTCGTATTGGCAGACGTGAAGGACGAAAATCTGGCAGAAAAGAGGGCATAAAACTTGGAGAGCAGAAAGGCATTGAATCAAACAAGCTGGAAAATGCCCGAAAACTTCTTACAATGAAGATTCTTACTCATGAACAGATTGCTGAAGGTGTAGGACTTCCGTTGGAAAAGATAGAAGAGCTTGCACTGGAAATTAATACTGCAAAATAACGTTAGAAAGGCTGCTTTAGGCAGCCTTTTTTATACTCTTTGTCTATGGTAATATCTTGGCAAAACAGGTATTTTTGTCTTGATTGACACATCAATATTTTCATTCTATTATGTCTGCATGAATGTTTTTGAGCTGATAAATGCACTTGTTGGATATGGATGTTCTACTGGTCTTGTTGAAGACGAAGACATAATTTTTACGCAGAACCGTCTTCTTGAGCTTTTTAACCTTGATGGTTTTGAATCAGAAGCACAAGCTGCTGCCATTCCTTCTGTGCAGGTGAAAGAACTGGAATCAATCCTTTCGGGGCTTCTTGATTATGCCGAAGATCATGGTTTCCTTGGTGGAGAAGGTGTAGTATACCGTGATTTGTTTGATACGAAAATAATGGGCTGTCTTATTGGCCGTCCATCCGAAATAGAAGAAAAATTCCTTGCACAGTACAAGAGGTCTCCTAAGCAGGCGACAGACTGGTATTATAAGTTCAGTCAGGATTCTGACTATATTCGCAGGTATCGGATTTGCAAGGATGTAAAATGGAAGACTCGCACTGAATACGGAGACATTGACATTACCATAAATCTTTCCAAACCTGAAAAAGATCCTAAGGCAATTGCAGCTGCCAGAAATGCTCCTCAGGGAGGATATCCCGCATGTCTGCTGTGCAAGGAAAATGTTGGGTATGCAGGCCGCGTAAATCATGCTGCAAGACAGAACCACCGTATCATTCCGTTGAAGCTTGCGGGTAAAACATGGGGACTGCAGTATTCTCCGTATGTATATTATAATGAACATTGCATTGTATTTAGCTATGAGCATTCACCAATGACAATCAATAAGGAAACGTTTATTTCCCTGTTTGATTTCTTAAAGTTGTTCCCTCATTACATTATTGGAAGCAATGCCGATTTGCCTATTGTTGGCGGTTCCATCCTTTCCCACAACCACTATCAGGGCGGAAACTATACCTTTGCCATGGCAAAGGCTGGCATTGAAGATGAATTCTGCGTAAATGGGTTTGATGATGTAAAATGTGGCATTGTCAAGTGGCCGATGAGCGTCATCAGAATCTCGGCTGCCAATTCTGACCGGCTTGTTCAGCTTGCCGATAAAATTCTTCAGGCATGGCGTTCGTATACAGATTCTTCTGCATTCATTTTTGCAGAAACAGACGGTGAAAAGCATAATACCATTACGCCTATTGCACGAATGCATAACGGAGATTATGAGCTTGATCTGGTGTTGCGCAATAACATTACGACAGAAGAGTATCCACTCGGGGTGTTCCATCCTCATAATGAGTTGCATCACATAAAAAAGGAAAACATCGGTCTTATCGAGGTAATGGGGCTTGCTGTTCTGCCGTCACGCCTGAAAAAAGAGCTGTCAGACCTTGCAAATGCAATCGTTGCCGGAGCAGATATTTCTGCTGACGAAACACTTGCAAAGCACGCTGACTGGGTAAAGGAATTTTTGCCAAAGTACGCTTCCGTTACGAAAGACAATATTGGTGACATTCTGAAAGAAGAAACAGGCTTTGTATTTGCACGGGTTCTTGAAGATGCCGGCGTATTCAAGCGTTCTCCTGAAGGAAAGGACGCATTCCATAGATTTATAAAGACATTTGCTTGAATGTTGACTGGGGGACAATATGTCTAAGTTAGTTATTCCAAGTGGATACAAGCCACTGTTGAATGAAAAGGAAACGGAACATGCCATTGTTTTGATTAAGGATTTTTTTCAGCTATCACTTTCAACGGCACTTAATCTTACTCGTGTAACGGCACCTCTGTTTGTGCAATCGGGACTTGGATTGAATGACGACTTGAACGGTGTAGAACGGCCTGTCCATTTTCCTGTAAAAGACATGAACGAAACAAATCTTGAAATTGTTCACTCTCTTGCAAAATGGAAGCGCCTGAAGGTTTCGGAAATGAAACTTAAGCCTGGTTTTGGCATCTATACTGATATGAATGCAATTCGGGCTGATGAAGAACTCGACAACCTTCATTCGCTGTATGTTGACCAGTGGGACTGGGAGATGTGCATTGACAGCAACGACCGTACAATTTCATATTTGAAGAGCATCGTTAGAAAGATTTATGCCTGCTTGAAGCAGACAGAATTCTATATCTATGACAATTATGAAGACATTACGCCTGTGTTGCCTGAAGAAATTACATTTCTGTACAGTGATGATTTGCAAAGGATGTATCCGTCAAAAACTCCAAAGGAAAGGGAGTTTGAAGTGTGCAAAAAGTACGGAGCGGTTTTCATTATGGGTATCGGTGGAGTTCTTCCTGATGGTTCTATACATGATGGGCGTGCACCAGACTATGATGACTGGATTACAGAAAGTGGCGATGGTCATTGCGGATTAAACGGTGACTTGCTCGTATGGAATCCTGTTCTGCAGAATGCAATGGAATTGTCTTCTATGGGTGTAAGGGTTAGCCCTGAATCATTGACAGCCCAGCTTGCTGAGCGTGGATGTCCGGAGCGGGCTCATCTTTCGTTCCACAAGAAACTTCTTTCTGGTGAACTGAGTCAAACGCTTGGTGGAGGCATTGGCCAGAGCCGCTTGTGCATGTACTTTTTGCGAAAGGCACACATTGGAGAAATTCAGGTAAGTACATGGCCGAATGATATGCTTGCACAGTGCGAAAAAGCAGGAATCCACATTCTGTAGGTATGGATGGTATTGTTTCGGTTTCTACGCCACAGCTTCTGACTAAGTTGCCTGAGCTGTATAAGGACGGCATGACGGAGTTTTCTGTACATGACCGTTCCATTGCTTCAGACAAAAAATTTCTTCAGGTCTTGATTGAGTGTGTTGAAAAAAAGTGTCCAGAGTTGTTTATTTCTCTCCCTGTCGATGTTTCTGTTTTGGACAGGCCGATGATTGCTTCACTGCAAAATATCTATTGTTCACTGGAAATTGAGCTTGCTGGGAAAATAAAAAAAGAAGGCGGCAAAACGCTCCTTCTATTTGACAAAAAACTGTACGCAAATAAATCTGCACTTCTTAACAATGCCGGATTGGTGTTTGGATTTGATATGGAATGGGGAAGCCAAGAAGGTGATACGTTTAAGCTTTTTAGGGATCGACTTGATTTTGCCCTCTCGCTCTATCCGAATCATATCGATTTTCCTCAGTTTGAAACGGTGTCAATGCCTGCAGGAACCGGAATTTACTCAACAAAAGATTTGGATTTTTCTTGCGGAATGGCGTTTGCATGTCGGACATTCTATACGAGTGGACGTGCCGTTCCATGGTTTAATGAGGTTTTGAAACCGTTAAAGATAAATCCTTCTTCGTTCTTTGCTGATTTTGATGAATGGCAGCAGTGCAACAATTGCTCATTTATTACGGAATTTGAACCAGAATCGGTTCCTCATCGGGAACTGGAAAAAATGCAGCTTGCATTCTTAAAAGAAAAATATGATGAAAAACACAAGTCCTCTTTGTTTTCTGCTGTTTCTGATATTGTACGCTTGAATGGAGCTTTTTCGCGAGTTGTCGAAGAAGGTGAAGAATGCATTGTGGAAACATCCTACAATCCTGATGAACTTTTGTCGCCGTATTCTTCTGATATTGCACGGTTTTGTGAAAATGCCTGTTTGGAGCCTTGCCGGGTAAAAGTGTTTGCTGGAGAATCCGGTCCGGATTATAAAATTATTGCATGATGGAGATGCTCTAAGAGAATTTTTATTCCAAGGAGTATGAGAATTATGCCACCCGCTATTTCTGCTTTTTTTTCGTAAGATCTGCCGAATACACTTCCAATTTTTATGCCTGCCGCAGAAAAGCAGAATGTGAAGAGACATATAAAAAGGCTTGCCGCAATGATTTTTGTCAGGGAATTAAGCAATAGTCCGAATGTAATTCCGACTGCAAGTGCATCAATGCTTGTTGCTACAGCCATTATGAACATTGTCTTTATGCCGAATGACGAGCTGAATGTATCTTCCTTTTGCCCGGAAAAGGCTTCACGTATCACGTTTATGCCAATGGCGGCAAGCAAAATGAACGCTACCCAATGATCAAAATCTTCTATATATATTCTAAATCTGGAAGCCAATAGCCAGCCGAGAAAAGGCATGAGAGCTTGAAATCCCCCAAACCAAAATCCTGCACAAAGCATCTGGGAAATGCTTGCTTTTTTTGCTGCAAGGCCTTTGCAAATGCTCACGGCAAATGCATCCATGGATAGACCTATAGCAACTATCAGTAAATCAATAAATGACATGATTGATGTATACTATATATTTCAAGGACCGATTAGGTCAAGGTAATTTTTATTTTATGTTTTTTTTATAACTTGCTTGTAGCAGTTTGCCTGTTGTGATATTATTAGGCTCATGTTAGCTTCAATCGTAGCATTGATAATTTTTGTTGTCATGTTCGGTGTCATTGTTTCTGAAAAAATAGAACGGCACCTTGTGTCTTTGGTTTGTGGATTGCTTATGCTGGTTCTTGTATTTGGACTATGCATGCATAATTTTTCGGCTATATGGGAAACGCTTGCTCTTGGTGATTTTGGCAAGCTTTCATTTTGGTATGCAGGCGGTGAAGGAGAATCTTCTTCTGCAGGCATAAACTGGGCAACAATTTTATTTATTGCCGGCATGATGGTAATGGTAGAGGGCATGGGCAAGTCTGGATTTTTCCGATGGCTGTGTTTGTTGATTGCAAAACTGGTAAAATACAAGGCTGTTCCTATTTTTATAACATTCATGCTCATGTCGTTTGTACTTGCCATGTTTATTGACAGCATCACGGTTATTCTGTTTCTTGCTGCTGTAACGGTTGAACTTTCTTCATTGCTCAAGTTTAATCCTGTTCCTGTAATTCTTTCTGAAATTTTCTGTGCAAATCTAGGCGGCTCAGCCACGATGTGCGGAGATCCTCCTAACATCATAATTGGAACGTCTTTGGGCTATACGTTTTCTAACTTTGTGTGCAATACAGGTCTCATTGCTGTCATTTCCCTTGCATTTATCATTGTTTTTTTCTATCTGTGCTTTCACAAGCAATTGGTGCAGAAAATTGATGATTCAAATGCATCATATCCCCAGCCTGCAAGTGCAATAGAAAATAAGCGTGACTTTATTATAAGTTCCATCATTTTTGCAGTAGCCATTGTACTGCTCATAACTCATGCACAGACAGGCCTTACCGTAGCAACGATTGGCGTTGGCATTGGCATTGTCACGCTGCTTGCTGCAGGAAAAAGTGCGTCAGAGCTTTTGAAAAAAGTTGACTACAAGACTATTCTCTTTTTTATAGGACTGTTTGTTGTCGTTGGTGGACTTGAACAGACTGGAATTCTGACTGTCATTGCTTCGTTCATTGCAAAATTGAGCGATGGCAACGTTAAGGTCATGATTGCCATCATCCTGTGGATTTCAGCTATTGCAAGTGCATTCGTTGACAACATTCCGTTTGCTGCGACCATGATACCTGTCATAAAGGCTCTTTCTGTTTCTCAGGGGGTGAATCTTTCCGTATTGTCATGGACGCTTGCAATTGGAACTGATGTCGGTGGAAGTGCAACTCCAATTGGAGCTTCTGCAAATGTCGTCGGCATTTCTGTAGCTGCAAGAAACGGCTATATGATAGGTTGGGGCAAGTACTGCAAATATGCTGTTCCTGCTACTGTTATAGTTATGCTCATTTCAATGGCAACTATTTATGTACGTTATTTCTAGGAATAAGGGGTGTTGACTGATGAAAAAACAATTGATAATTTCTGTCGGACGCCAGTTTGGCAGTGCAGGACACGTTATTGCAAAAAAACTGGCCGAACGCTTTGAATTGCCTTATTTCGACAGCAATTTGCTGGAGCATATTGCTGAGCAGAAAAATATTGACCATAGTGAACTGAGAAAATACGATGAACAGCCTAAAAGCGTTTTGCTCCATCGAACGGTACGAGGCTATTCTTCTTCTTTGGAGGATAATGTTGCTGAACTGCAGTTTGATTATCTGCGTGAAATGGCAAAGGAAGGAAAGTCTTTTGTAATTGTCGGCCGCTGTGCTGAGGATGTCCTTCGGGGGACGGAAGGTCTTGTATCTATATTTGTCATTAGTGATGAAGAAGATAAAATTGCTCGAGTTATGGAAACTGAAAAATTGAGCAGGAAAGCTTCAATCGATTTGATGAAGAAGAAAGACATAAAGCGCATGACATATCACAATAATCATTGCAAAGGCAAGTGGGGGGATGCCAACAACTATGATTTGATTGTAAACAGCAGTTTGCTTGGCATAGATAAGACGACTGATTTGCTTGAAAAGTATGTGCTCATGAGAACTGCGGGGAGTGAATCATGAATCTTGATTTAACGGCTATTCCTTGTTTTGGTGTTGCCGGCAATTTTACAGGGCATCTGGAGCAAGCGGGAGAATCAAAGGATTTTACTCTTATTAAGACTTCAGAGGCAAATGCCCCCAAAGCTCTTTTTCCAACGTATATTCCTCACGTAGGAAAAGCTGTCCCTTCATTTTTGAATGTTTTTCCATTCAGTTCTGATACAATCATCTTTCCGAAAGGGGAGCAAAAGCTCCAGATAGAGCCGGAATGTGCAATTGTTTTTGATCTTTTGTGGAAAGATGAACGTGTTTGCTCGTTAAGACCGATTTGCTTTGGAGCTTCAAATGATTGTTCAATTCGTAAGAGTGGCGCGAAAAAAATAAGCGAAAAGAAAAACTGGGGAATATGCAGCAAGGGGTTTTCAAGCCATCCCATTTTGCTTGATGATTTTTCGAAAAATGGAATATTGCATTCATACAGGATTGCAAGTTTTCTGGTCAGGGGTGGATATGCAGAATGGTATGGTGAAGACAGTGCCATAAGGGATTACAGTTATATATATGAAAAACTGGTTGCATGGCTCATTGAAAAATTAAATTTTCAAATGGATGAAGGTCCTGCAGAAAATGTCCATTCATATTTAGTGAGTTGCAACTGTCCTGATAAAGTTCTGATTTCCATTGGAGCAACGCGCTATACGGATTTTGGGGAACACATTTTTTTGCAAGATAAAGATGCTGCCGTTGTTGTTCTGTATCCTGAAAATGCCTATACCGCAGAACAGATAAAACATAAAGTTGAAAACAATGATTTGGGAAATGACGATATTTCTGTTCTATGGCAGAATGTCAGAGTTTAGTGTAAATGACAATACAGCAAATAAGATATGTAATAGGAATTGCAGATACAGGATCTTTTAATAAAGCTTCGGAACAGTTGTTTGTTTCTCAACCGTCATTGACTGTTTCTGTTCATGAATTGGAACAAGAACTCGGCATTCAGATTTTTAATAGGAATGGACGGGGGGTTTCCCTTACGAATGATGGAGTTGAATTTCTTTCAGGTGCACGTGAATTATTCTTTAATTATCAGTCGCTCCTTGAACGATACGGTGAAAACGGAGCATTAAAAAAGAAATTTGGTGTTTCTACCCAGCATTATTCTTTTGCGGTAAAAAGTTTTGTTGAAATGGTAAAGAACTATAGCATTGATGAATATGAATTTGCCATACGGGAAACAAAGACAAAAGACGTTATAGATGACGTTGCCAATTTGAAAAGTGAAATTGGCATTTTGTATCTGAGTGATTTCAACAGAAAAATAATTACGCAGAACCTTAAAATGAAAAATCTGGAATTTCATCATCTGATGGATTGCAAGGCCTATGTGTACATTTGGAAGGAACATCCGCTTGCTCATAAAAAAGAAATTTCACTTGACGATTTAAAGGACTTTCCTTGTCTTTCGTTTGAACAGGGAAGCGACAGCTCTTACTATTATGCTGAGGAAATATTGAGCGACAAGGAATATAACCGCACTATAAAGGCTTGTGACAGGGCAACGATGCTGAATTTAATGAGAGGGTTGAATGGATATACTCTTTGTTGCGGTGTCATAAGTGAAGATTTGAATGGTGATGATTATATTGTTGTGCCATTCAAGGAAACGGGTGATGCCATTAATCGCGTAATGGAAATTGGCTATATTACAAAGAAAAATTTTTTATTGAACAAAATCGGTGAATGCTATATACACGAAGTAAAAGAGTATCTGGACAAATATATAATTGCGCAATGATTTTTTAATAAAAACATCGCTTGCTGTCAATGCAGACGATGTTTCTATCAAAATTTGAGCTGCAGGCTGTTATTTGCTCATGCGGCGAGCATTTTCCCGTAGGCAGTTTCTCATGAATTTTTTTTCGAAACTGCTGCCCTTGCACAGCCCAAAATCATTTTGCAAAAATGGCATTTTAGCCTTACAATACAATTATGCTGAATCTTTATCATTATACTGATTTTAATGCTATGCGCGGCATCATTATGAATGGAGAAATCTGGCTGTGGAATCTTCGGCGCATGAATGACAGTCAGGAAATGTCGTATTTCATAAAAGAATTGAAATGTGCCGTAAAGAATCACATATCATCCGACTTGTACGCAAAGATGGACATTCTTTTTTCAGAAAATCTGAAAGACTTTGATACGATGTCAAGCTATGCCAGTTGTTTCAGTGAATATGCAGACGATGCCGCCCAATGGGCACGATATGGTAAAAATGGAATGGGAGTATGCATTGCATTCAATAAAAGTCTACTCGAAAAAATTGGTGAAGCAGGACATGCTCCTTTGTGCAGAGTCAATTATTCCAGAGATATTGGCAACCTTGATATTGTGAAGGATTTGGCGAGTGCGATTTCTTCTGATTCCATGGATGATGCTAGAATTCAAGAAATCTTTAATACGCTCATTTCCAGTTCACCCCTTTTCAAGCATCCATCATTTATTAGTGAAAAGGAGTATCGCCTCGTTTCTCTGCCTCATAGGGGCAATGAATATCTCGGGGAGCCTCACTTTTTTGTCGAGGAAACGAACATAAAAAAGTATTACATTTTACGGTTAAGGGATGTTTGCACAAGTCTTCGCATTGATTATGAGGATTTATTCAATGAAATCTGCATTGGTCCGCAAGCCCGTGTTACAAAGTCTGTGCTTGCAGACTATTTCAGTTCTTCTGGAATGAATGGGTTATGTTCAAAAATAAAGCTGTCGGAATGTCCGCTCAGAAGGTTTTAGATTATTCTTCTGTTTCGTGAGTACCTTCTGCAAGCAGATTTTTGTATGCATCTGTCTCTGCCGCAAGAAAATCAAGAAACGGCATGGAGTTTGATGCAATGGCTTTTTCTTCAAATTCTACGTTCTTATAGATTGGCTGAAGGATTATCCTGATGAACTCTTGTGCACGGGTTTTTATTTCAAGTGCATCTTCATCAGGCTTTTCTCCCTTTGAAAAACTTTCTTCCAGGATTTTCTTGTATTCGGCTGTCTTTTTGTTGAGTACCGAGTGTGCTTTTTCTCCGTTCTCAATGGTAATCTGCTTTTGTTCGCCGTTCTTGTCCAGCTTTACATGGCGTATTTCCGTGCAGAAGTCCTTGTACTCAAAGTGAGGGGGCGTGGTAAATTCCGGCTTGATGCCGGATACGATGATGGTGTCTTCATTTATTTTTGCAATTTTTATGTTCTTTAAATCAACGCCCCTCTGGTATGTTACAAACCAGTCGATGATTGAAAGCACTTCATCGTAATTTTTCGACGGCAGTTCCAAAAATTTCTTTATGGGGTTTGAATAATCCTCTTCATTAAAGTGTTCCCGCTGCTTTATTATGCCTTCCTGTCGATAGTCTCGGAAGCACATTTTCAGTACATCCTGGTACGTTACCATGTTAAAGGAAAGGTTTTCAAGAAGCATTACTTTTCGCTTGTAGTCATTTTTTTCTTTTTTCAATGAGTTCAGCTCTTGTTCTGCTTTCAATGCAGCATTTTGCTCCTGAGGTTGCTCGACAGTCCTGAATAGTTTCATGCAGGTGAGCGTAAGGGGAACCGTGAGCAGGCTGCAAATCAATGAAGAGACTATGATTGCTGCAATGGAATGCCTGTAAGCAAGAATCTCTATTGAAGCACAGATGGTTGTAATGATGCATATAAAAAGACCTGCTGCGGCAAGCGTTTTTCCTGCTGCCAGGGTGGCTTTTTTTGTCAAGGCAATGAAACGAGCGAACATGTCTGCATTGTACCATTCTTTTTAGAGCAGGTCTACAATGCGTTGCATTTTGTGTCATTCTGTCAGGGCAAGGGATGCGAGGCTTGCATTGCGCTTGCCCTGCGTCGCCTTTTCCTTTGTTGTGCCAGGAACATCGAGTGCGAGGGCTTCTTTTGCCTTTATTTCGTTTTGTTTCTGCAATAGCACTTTTGCTGCCATAAGGATGTCCGTGGCGGCATCTGAACGGACATGCAGCAGCTGGGCAACATCAGCTTCTGGTGCTTCTGCAAGAGCTTTCAGCGTGCCGTATTTTTTCATAAGCAATTTGTCACGTTCTTTGCCAATGTGGGGGAGTTTTACGAACGGAGATACCGTATTTTCCTTTGTCCTCAGTTCTTGGTTGCGGCTCGTGGCAAATCGGTGCGTTTCATCTCGTACACGTTGCAAAAGACGAAGGGCATCGCTTCTTTTGGGAAGGCATATCGGTTTTGCTGCGTATGGCCTCCAGATTTCTTCGTCTCTTTTTGCAAGACCGGCAATGGGAATGTCTATACCCAGTGAAGAAATGACACTGTGAACGGCATTTACCTGCCCAATGCCTCCATCAATGAGCAGTAAATCGGGCAACGGCTTTTTTTCATTAATCAGTCGAGAGTACCGTCGTGTGGTTGCTTCGCGCATCGAGGCAAAATCATCTATGATTCCGTTTGTTGTCTTAAGACGGAATTCCCTGTAATTTTTTTTATCAGGATTTCCGTTGTAAAAGCTGATAAGGCTTGCAACGGGAAACTTTCCTCCAATGTGGGCAATATCGAACCCTTCAATGCGTACTGGCAGGGTAGGCAGGTTAAGGACTTTCTTAAGTTCTTCCATTGCAGGAAAGTCTCCTCGTTCCCTCATCCTACGGATAATGTCTTCCCTTGCATTTTCCTGTGCCATGTTTGCTGCTGCATTGTGCAGTTTTGCATGAGGAATGTCATCCGTAATAAGTACAATGTCTGTCTCCGTGTTGTAGGCTTCTTTCATCCATCGTGTCATGAATTCCATTCCGTCTGATGTCATGACATATATATGGGGCGGAATGCTTTCTTTTTCCGTATAATATGCACTCATGAACTCTGGCAGTATTTCAGTATCTTCGTTTAGTGTTACAGTGCGGTAATTGTCTCGTCCTAAAAGTTTTCCTTCCCGTATCTTGAGGACTGTAAAGCTGACCAATTCGCCTTCCCTCCATGATGCAATGTAGTCCCTGTCGTCACCATCGAAGCCTTCCACGATGTTTTGATTCTGCAGGACGGAAAGTGCTTTTAGTCCATCTCGAATGCGGGCGGCCTTTTCAAAATTCAGCATTGAAGCCGCTTCTTTCATGTTATTTTCAAGTTTTTTTGTCGTTTCTTCCCCTTTACCCTCAAGTAAAGCTGTAATTTCTTCGATAAATTCATTATAGGTGGATTCTTTGACGTTTTTGCAGCATGGAGCGAAACATCTTCCTATATGATAATACATGCACGGAGATGTTCTTTTCCTATATTTTTTGCAATGCCGTAACGGATATATTTCATAAAGTGTTTCTATGAATGTATCGAGTGCCGTTGCATCGGGAAAAGGTCCAAAGTACTGTGAACCGTCCTGTACTATGACTCTGGTCTTGAACAGGCGGGGATATGTTTCATGCGTAATTCTGAGAACTGGATACGATTTACCGTCTTTCAGGTTTATGTTGTACTTTGGAGTATGCTTTTTTATGAGGTTATTTTCCAGTAAAAAGGCTTCATACTCGTTGTTTGTCGTTATGTACTCGATGCTGCGGGCATGGCTTATCAAAAGCCTTGTCTTAATGTCTTTGTTTCCGCTAAAATAGGAGGAAAGACGGTTTTTCAGGCTTTTTGCCTTGCCGACATATATAATAATTCCTTCTGCATTGCGCCACATATAAACGCCGCTTTGAGAAGGTGCTTTGAGGGCAGTTTGATGCAATATCTCGCGGGAACTTAAAACCTGTGAGGATGTTTCAAAAGGAGTCGTTGATGATGAATTTTCATTTTTCTGGTCGTTTGTATGCATAATAAAAAGATTGTATCCATTATATCATGTTGTTTTCTTCTTTTAAATACAGTTTTGCTTTCTGCCAAAGAGCGTGTCATTACCCTCGGTGGCAAGACCGGCTGGGATGATGTTGCCTTGACCGATAAAATTACGACAGGTGAAGGGCGTTTTGGGTATCCATGCATGCAGCTTGACACAAACAGCAGGACTCTGTCTGTCAATACAGATTTGCTTTTGGACTTTGAAGATGAAGTGCCTCTTGACAAGGCTCAAAACTATGCCGTCGTTTCAAATAATGCCATTCATTCTCAAAATTCAAAGATGGGCAAAGGTTCTGGCCTCATTCGTGGAAACGGAGGAATCCGTTTGCATGGAAATGAAAATTCGATTTTTGGTACTGCGGGGCTGACCGGTTCCTTTTTGATTGAATTTTGGCTGAATCCTTTCATTGCGGAAAATGGAGAAACGGTATTTTCCTGGAGGTCATCGCGGACTGTACAGAATTCTCCTCTGTATCAGATGATAAATGCAAGCTTTTACAAAAATCATCTGGAATGGATGTTTACAAACGTGTTCAATGGATACTCTGAAAATGACGGTGTCATATCCATTGCTTCGTACAGCACTATTATCCCCGATGTATGGACTCACCATGCAATCAGCTTTGATCAAGATACAGGTCTGCTTGAATATAGGATAAATGGTAGGCTTGAAGCCTTGAAATACATTACGTCTACTGGCACTGAGCGAGGAACTGTATACCAGGCTATTCTTGGCGTTGCTGCAGACATTGACATTTCGCCTGCATATACAGGACTTATTGATGATTTTCGCATCCAGAAAGGTTGTGAGACAGAAACTTCGTCCGAAATGAGATATGATACATTCCACAGGAACGGTGGCCGATTTGAAACAAAGCCCATAATGGTTTCTCAGGAAGCTCAGCTGATACATGTTGATGCCGTGGTGAATGAGCCGGAACAGACATCTGTCGTCATGTATGTTCGAAGCGGCGACAATTATTTTTCATGGACTGAAAATTATCCAGAATGGATTCCCATTACAAATCATGCTCAAATAAAAAATCAAAAGGGGCTGTATTTTCAGCTTGCTGCCGATTTGTTCCCCGATGGTAGCGGTTCGGTATCTCCTGCCGTCATGCAGGTTGACTTGCATTTCAAGGAAGAAGAGGCTCCTTTACCTCCGTTTAGAGTATTTGCAGATGCTGGCGATGGCGAAGTGACACTTACGTGGTCTTATTCTTTGGATAGCACTACGGGTGGATATTATATTTATTACGGTGATCGCCCAGGGGAATATCTTTGCCGCGAGGCTGTCGAAGGAGAGTCTCCTGTTGATGTAGGTAATGTGAATAAAATAACATTTACAGGTCTGAAAAACGGTAAAATCTATTATTTTGCCATTGCAGCGTATTCTAAAGTTAATAATAAAATAATGGGCGTTCTTTCAAAAGAAGTGTATGCACGTCCGTTAAAGAAGTAAAAACAAATACACGAATTGAGAGGATTGGTATGTCTGATAGGTCTGAATTGAGTGCAAGCGACAAAGTTACCTTAAATCGTGCAAAAACGGCTGTTCTTTCAAGGGATTATAATCTGGCAGAGCAGTTGTATAAAAATCTTTTGGAAAATGATGCTTCGAACATAGATTATCTTACAGAACTTGCAGATTTGTATGTCAAAGGCAACCGTGATTCAGAAGCCTTGCCCGTGTATCAGCAGATACTGGAAATAGATCCCCAGAACTTGAATGCAATTAATAATCTGGGGTGCATTTACCGCAGGTTAAAGCAATTCAGGGATTCCATGTCCGTTCTCGAGCAGGGTATCATCATTGATGAAAAAAATGTCCAGCTTTTTTACAATCTCGGATTGACGTATAAGGACTTGGGAAAAAATCACCGTGCAGTACAGTGTTTTGAAATCGTTATAAGTCAAAATCCGAGCGATGTTCTTGCATATAACAATCTGGGGTCAATCTATTTGCTGGAAAATCTATATGAAAAGGCAATCCCCGTGTTCCAGAGAGGTCTGAAGCATGATCCGAATCATCCTGCACTGCATTTGAATCTTGCCCGTGCATATCAGAAGCAAGGTGATTTTTCAAAGTCCATTCAGGAATATGAAGCAGCCCTTCGTGCTCGACCGGGGTGGCTTGATGCCATAGACGGTTTTGCAGATTTGCTTCTTGAACGATCTAACACGTCAAAGGCTCAGAGCATCGTTGAAAATGCTATTAAGCTCAATCCTGAACATGCGGGAATGCACACGAAGATGGGACGTGTGTATACCCAGCAGAATGCCTTTGATTATGCAGAATCCGAATATAACAAGGCTCTTTCCATTGAGCCAGAGAACATAGATGCCTTGTCTGGACTGGCTGATGCGTATGAGTCAGATGGCAAGATAATTGAGGCGTTGCACACGATGGAACGCTATGAAAAGCTGAATCCTGAAAGCTTGAAAATGCTGCAGCAGTATACGCACATACTGCTTTCGGGCAACAAACTGAGTTCTGCTCACGAAAAGATAAAGCAGATATGGTCAAAGAATCCAGATGATGTGCAAACGCTGAATCTTTTGGGACAGTACTATATCTGTAATGGCGAAGAAGAAAAGGCTGAGGGCTGCTTTGATCGCATCAATGTAATAGATCCAAACTATACGCTTCACTATCGAGAAGGTGCATTGCGGTACAAGCAGAAAGGCGATGGAGAAAAGGCTGAAAAGAATCTTTTGAAATATCTTGATACAAATGAAGATGATTCAAAGGCTTTGAACATGCTTGCATCCCACTACGAGGAAACTTCCCGCTATGAGGATGCACTCGGTCTGTATGAAAAGTTGTATGAGAAGGATTCAGGAAATTCTTCGTATAAAAAGGGGGTTGAACGCGTAAACAGCATAATCACGGGCAATTCTCTTGCACAAGATAGCGGTAATGAGAATGCTGTATTCAAAAAATCAAATGCCGCTGTCAGCATAGATCCTTTTGAAACCCCTATAGATGCTGATCTTGGATTTGATTCAGAACCTGTTCCCGATGAAGAGGATGAATTGTCTCCAGAATACAGTTCTCCAATGGATTTTGATACCCTTGCTGTAGACGATGATGCAATCTCGCCATTTGAAAATATTGATGATGAAATAATGGCAAATAATGCCCGCGAAGATGATTTTGATTCTCTGTTGCCTGAAACAGGTCACATTAGGGATGATGATGATTTTTTCAGGGATAATTCTTTTGGCGACCATTACAAGGCATCAAGAAATGACGATTCATTCCCTCGTTTTGAATCTGAAAAGCTTGATGATTCTTTTGACAGGTCAGCTCCGATAGAGCTTGAAGAAGAAGTTGACGAAGGTGCTCCTGAACAAGAAGAAAAGCCTGCTCCAGAAAAAAAGACTCCTCCAGAAAAAAAGACTCCTCCAAAAGAAAAAAAAGAACCTGTTCCTGAGCCAGAACCAGATATTGAAGAAGAGGAAGTAGATGATCTCGGTTCTGAAGTTGATGCAGAACAGGAAGCTGAATCGCTTTTTGAATCAGAGGAAGACGATGCAAAAGAATCTGTAGATTCTTTTGATGAGGATTCTGATGATGTGTCGATGGAATTTGAAGAATCCGAGGAGGAACTTGTTCCTGAAGAGGAAGATATAGAAACGCTGGAAGAATTTAGCCCGGAAGAAGATGAAGAAGAGGATGAGTTTGGTTCGCAGTATGAAGATGATGCGGTAGAGACTGATGATGACAGTGCATCTGTACTTGACAATATGGATACTGAAAACTTTGATTCTCTGGAAGAAGAGATTCCTTCTGAATCCGAAGAATTGCAGTCATTGCCGAGCATAGAAGATCAGCTGGGCGACATTGATTGCGAAGAAGAAGACTTGCAGGAACTTGAATCCCTGCAGGATGATTCTTCTTCTGTCGGCAATGCAATTTCAGAAATCAAAGATGCAATCAATGATTATGCTTCGCATGAAAAATACAAAAAGGTTTCTGACCTGCTCATCCACTTAAAGTCATTGATTGCATACCTGCCGGATGAAGTGCGCGTTACATTCCAGCGGAGCAAGGAGCGTCTTCTGCTTGAATATGTCATTGCAAAGCTTCAGGGAAAGCCAGGACTCTTTTCCGTGTGCAATGCCTGCCGACGCGAACTTGAAGATGATGCTGAGTTTATGGACATGGACGAAGAAACTGGCAATGGCAACAGAAAGCTTGCCGTGACGGTACTTGAACAGCTTCGTTCTCTTGTCAAGAGTATTGCCGACTATGAAATTGCAGATGCTTTGGACGGTCAGATTTCAGAACTGGTGCAAAAGCTGTAGGGGAATGCTCCCCTAAGGATTTTGAGCCAGTTTCAAAAACTCTAAAATCGCCTAAGGCGAGTTTTTCGGGGTTACTTATAATCTGAAAATCTTTGAATGAGTGAGGACTTCATTGCCATGAGGTGTAATGAGGACGTCATTTTCAAGGCGTACACCTCCGAGATTTGCATCATATAATCCCGGTTCAAGGGTTATGATGTTTCCTGGTATGAATTTCGTCTGCGTGTTTGTCCGTTTTGAAACAAATGGTGCTTCGTGTATTTCAAGTCCTGTTCCGTGTCCCAGTCCATGTGGCATGAATCGACCTGCTTCTGCAAAAATGTCATCTGCTTTTTGTACTGCTTCTCGAATGCAATGTTCAGGAGTGTAGAGCTTTAAGCATTCATCTGCAGCTTTTTGAACAAGGTCAAGGAGTTGGTTTTGCTGTGCCGAAAGATTTCCCCGTGCTATTGTTATGGTGCAGTCGCTTGCATATCCTTCGTAGCAAACTCCATAGTCTAGGATTGACAGTCCCTCTGTTCCCCAGCAACCGTTTGTGTATCCAGGAAATGCATGGATTGCAAATGATCGTTGAGGACCTGCTGCAAGCGTGTCAAAGCTTGTCCGTTCGCAGTCATTTTCCCTAAGAGCTTTTTCCGCATACAGGGCAACATCGCTTTCCGTTTTGAGCGTACCGTCCATCAGGTGCTTGATGATGAATTCTGTCATGGTGTCCGTAATTGAGCATGCCTTTCTTGTGCAGTTGATTTCATACTCATCCTTTATGGCTCTTAATGATTCCAGTTTCTGATGTACGGAATGTTCCTTGCATTCCACTGTCCATGACGGTAGTGCTGATGCGTATTTTTCATACTGTACATGGGGCGTTAATGGAGAAATGGCAACCGTAGGATGAGAATCTCCTGCAAATGATTCCAGTGCTTTTGAAACTGCCGTAACGTTTGAGCGTTCATATTCCGTGTAGGGCACGATTTTGTCTGCATGAGCTTTAAGGGCTGCAAGATTTTCATCCCATGGAATCAAAATGCTCCGTCTGTCTGCCAGCAGCACGAGAACTGCATCGCTTGGGTGTCCTGTAAGATATCTTACCGAAACATCACGCCGTTCTTCGCTGTCTTCAAAAACGGTTGCTGACAGGTTGTTTTCCGTAAGGTAATCGTAGATGCGTTCTCTTCGTGTTTTGTAGATTAAATCTAAATCAGTCATGTCTGAGTTTCTCCTTTATGGCTTTTATGAGTGGGTCTTTTGTAACAATCAAGAGTATGATTCCTGCAATGCCGAATGTGCATGCTGTTATGCAGAGGGGCACGCCTTGCGAAATCAACCTGTTTCTGCCGCTGAAAGCTGCAATGACAGGTTTTTTCATGAAATACACAGGTACAGATGCAATTGCTGAAAACAGCACGATGCGCGTCATGTACAGCATGGCTGGTTTTAGCACTTCAGAAACGTGTATGGCAGGATTTCGCTTTAAAAATGCAAACAGCAGAATCATGTTTGCAATGCTTGCAATGGTGAGTGCCAGTGCGATGCCTTTGCCGCCCATGGATTTTGAAAGCAGGTATGCCAGCACAATATTTACCGAAAAGTTTGCGAGTCCTGCAACCGTCGGGCTTTTTGTATCCTGTTGTGCATAAAAGGCTGGAGCTGTAATTCTGTTTACGGCAATAAAGAACAGACCTACGATGTGGCAGCTGAACACCTGTTGCGTCATATTGATTGATTGTGCATTAAATTTTCCACTTGCAAAAATGAGCGTAATGATGTTTTCTTTCATCAAAAGCGAATAAAAGGTAATTGGAATTGCAATGACTGCCATGATATTGATTGAAAGTGCAAGCATTTTGCAAAAGTCGTTCCACTGCTGCTTTTGAACGAATCCTGTCAAATCGGGCAGGATGACAGTGCCTATGGTTACTGCACAAATGCCCAAAATCAATTCCTGGAGCCTGAGTGAATACTGGATGCTCGAATAAACTCCTTCACCAGCCCGTGTTGCCAGAGCAGAAGACACAATGTCGTTCAGCTGGTATGCTGCCATTCCGATGATGGTAGGCCCAATGAGTCGGAGTACCGTTCTTGTATGCTCATTTGTAAAGGCCTTTTTCAGTGTGGTAAAGGTGCATTTCCAGTTGTTTTTCAAGATGAAGGGAATCTGAAACAGAGCTTGTACACATCCTCCTGTTATGACTCCAACTGCCATTGCCCGTGCAGGATTTTTCATGTGGGGTGCAAGCAAGTATGTAAACAGAATGACGATGGAATTGAACAGAATGGGGGTAAAACCCGAAGGAGAAAATATTTTGAGTCCGTTTAGTATGCCCTGAAACAGTGCTGCAATTGAAATGACAACTAAATAGGGAAACATGATTCTTGTCAAAACAATGGATTCTTCCATTGCCATGGAATACTGTTTGCTGAAGAATATTTTTAATATCAACGGCGTAAATATCATTCCGATTGTAACAAACAGGATTGTAAGAAAAGTGACAAGCGTAAACGTTGCATTTATGAAGTCCTGCGTTGTTTTTTTCTGAGCGTTGTCATCATAATCGTTGTCAGTGTTTGTTTCCAATAGCTTTTTGAACGTTGGAATGAATGCCACTGAAACGGAGTTTTCTGCAAAAAGTCGCCTGAAAAAGTTTGGCACTTGAAATGCAATCCCAAATGCATCGCTTAATGCAGATGTTCCCAAAAAACGGGCTTTCGTCATTTCGCGTATGAGTCCTAAAATTCTGGAACAAAGTGTTAAAAACGACAGTGATAGACCTTTTGCAAGCAAAGATTGAGATTTTTTCATAATCTCTAGAATAGTGCTTTCCTTGCTAAAAATCTACAGGCAATCACGAAAAACTCGCCTTAAAAGAGCAGCCTCATGCTGAATGCTGCCGAAGGAATATTGTATACAAAGTCGTAACATCCGCTCAGAGTGAGCGAAATGACGGCAACGTCCAACCCAATGCCTCCGTAAATTTGAGGGCGGATGTTTTTTGAAAATGGAGACTTCAAGTCTCCGCTGAACCGTTTTGGCAGGATGTTCCAATTGATTGCATTCATGATGTTTGCGTCTTCACTCTTGTCAAGAATTTTGTTCCAGTTTGCGTCAACTCTCCATGATATGTTTGAACGCCCAAGGAGTATTCTTGCTCCCATGAAGGGAACAAAGACGAGCATTTTTGCAGAAGCCTGAGCTCCCACATAGAACGTTGCTGTGTTGAAATCGAGTTTTGCTTTTGCAGCGTCGTCTGATATTGCGACTCCGCCTTTCGTGTATGCTCCGCCTGCGAGTGCACTGACTGTAAGGTGGTAGTCGGTCTTGTTTGCGATGAATGCATACCGAACATCTCCGCCTATGCTTGTAAAGTTGAAGGAAGAGCCGTTCAGTGCATTGTCCACGGCATTAATCTTTGTGGTGTCGATAGTGCTGAAATTGAAGCCTACGTCAAGCGGAATGGGGAATACTCCGACCCGTAAATCTCCGGCAACTGTAGGCATGACCAGCGTCCGTGGAAAATCCGCTGTGTCCATTCCCAGTGCCTTTGCCGTGTCCAAAAGGCAGCCAACGTTTAGCCTTGTTACGCCTGCATTGATTCCTCCGCCTATTTTCTTGTATTTTACGCCTTTTCCCTTGTTTTCGCCGAATCTGTTGTAGGAAATGAGAGATTCCGCCCATACGTTTTGCTGAACCTGCGTATTCGGAAAAACGTCCTTTAAAACTGTCATGAAGTCGTCAATGCCGTTTGTAGAAGTTGTATAAGGATTTGCTACGTCAAGCTTGGAATATGCGTCAAGAATGGCTGTTTGTACTGAATTTATCTGTGCCTGAGTGACACCATTGGCTTGTAGGGCATTTTCTATCTGAGTGCGGTTTTGTTCTATTATGCTGACCAAATCCACGGGAACGTCTATGGACAGCCCGTTCAGTGTCATTGTCGTTGTGGGCACTGCAAAAAGTAGTGCAGCGTGTGAAAATATAAAAAGGGTGCAGCAAAGTACCAGTGTGCGTAGTCGTATGGGCATTTTCCCTCCAATTTGGTATGGTAAAAATGATTATCGTTTAAGCAAGGTGCAAAGGCTCATTCTTATATTCTAAAATGTAACTGGTGATAAGTCAAATAAATTTTGCAGGGTACCACGGGAATCAATTTTGTCCATTTGTCCATATCAAGGGCATTATGAGAGCCTGTCTGGTATGTAAGCTTCCCTCAGCATGACATTTCGTAACTGAAATTTCTTTCGCGCATGGCACAAAACCCTTAGTTTGTTATTCTGTATGTTTATCCTGTAAATTTATAGAAGAATTAGTGTGTTAGTGTATCAAAGCGTGGACTACAGTTGTTTTGTACATAGTTGCAAAAAATGTTTTTAAAGTTTAGAATGGAAGTAATTATTTTTATTGTGGTGGATTCTTGATGGAAATTAAGCCTGATTCATTTTCTTCTATAAAACCTGTCGTAACCCCACTTCGCATGGGTATTGACGTAGGTTCAACAACAGTAAAGGTTGTTATTTTGGGGGAGAAAGATGAACTGTTGTATGGTGTGTATGAACGTCACCGTGCAGATATTAGAAATACTATAATTACTGTTGTAAATAAAGCTTTTGATGAACTTGAAGGAAAATTACCTGCAGGAAAGAATCAGACTGTCAGCGTGAAAGTTACTGGTTCGGGAGGACTTTCTGTTTCCCAGTGGCTTAACATACCTTTTATTCAGGAAGTTGTTGCTGCTACAACGGCTGTTCGTAAATTGATTCCTAAAACAGACGTTGTCATAGAACTTGGCGGTGAAGATGCAAAAATAACATATTTTAAAGGTGGAGTAGAGCAGCGCATGAACGGTACTTGTGCAGGAGGCACTGGTGCTTTTATAGATCAGATGGCGGCCTTGCTTGAAACGGATGCAATAGGTCTGAATGAGCTTGCAAAGAATGCTTCCACTATCTATCCGATAGCTGCCCGCTGTGGGGTATTTGCCAAGACTGATATTCAGCCCCTTATAAACGAAGGTGCCCGCCGCGAAGACATTGCGGCTTCTATTTTTCAATCAATTGTTACGCAGACTGTTTCCGGTCTTGCATGTGGGAAGCCTATCCATGGAAATGTTGCATTTTTGGGTGGTCCTCTGCATTTCTTGGATCAGCTTCGCCATCGTTTTATTGTTACGCTCAAACTAAAAGACGATGAAGCCATTGTTCCAGAAAACAGCCAGCTGTTTGTAGCTGCTGGTGCAGCCTATTCTGCCGAAAGAAGCATAAAGTGCCTTTCTCCAGAAACGGAAAAGGACTTTTCTTTTCCGACAATCGAACAGTTTAGGGAAAACCTGAAGAATCTTGTGGGTGCAGAAATGCAGGAAGTTCAGCGATTGGAGCCTCTTTTCAGAACGCAGGAAGAACTCGATGCCTTTAATGCTCGCCATGAACAGGAAGTTGCACAGTCTGCTGATTTGCAGTCTGCTTCTGGTCCTGTTTTTCTGGGACTTGATGCTGGTTCTACGACAACCAAGGCTGTACTTACCGACACGCAAGGGCGCATTCTATGGAAATTTTACGATGTAAATGCCGGAAATCCTGTTAATCTTGCTGTAAAAGTTCTGAAGGATTTGTATAAAATTCTTCCTAAAGACTGTTACATTGCACGTTCCGTTTCTACGGGCTATGGAGAGGCTCTTTTTCAGGCTGCTCTTGGCGTTGACAGTGGCGAAGTCGAGACGATAACGCATTATCGTGCTGCCGATTTCTTTGTTCCCGGAGTTGAATTCCTTCTTGATATTGGCGGACAGGACATGAAGTGCCTGCGCATGAAAGATGGTGCTATTACATCGATACAGTTGAACGAAGCCTGTTCTTCTGGATGCGGAAGCTTTCTTGACAATTTTGCCCACACCATGGGCATGAATGTCCAGCAGTTTTCAAAGCTCGCCCTTCTTGCAGAAAAGCCTGTCGATCTGGGAACTCGCTGTACAGTTTTCATGAACAGCCGTGTAAAACAGGCTCAGAAAGAAGGAGCTTCTGTTGCTGACATTTCGGCAGGACTTTCATATTCCGTTATAAAGAACGCCCTGTTCAAGGTCATCAAGCTGAGGAATGCTGCGGAAATCGGAAAAAAAGTTGTTGTACAGGGTGGAACTTTTAATAATGATGCCGTATTGCGTGCCTTCGAAAAGATTGCAGGCGTGAATGTCTTCCGTCCGAATGTTGCCGGCTTGATGGGTGCCTATGGTTCTGCACTGATTGCACAGGATCAGTGGGAAGATTTGCGCCGTCCAAAGCCTGGAGATCCTGATCAGACTCCTAAATTGGTAAAGAGTAACATAGCTACCCTTGAACAGCTTGAATCGTTCCATGTCAGTCTTGAGCTGAAGCGGTGCGGCAAGTGTTCCAACAACTGTCTGCTGACCATCAATACCTTTACGTCAGGTACTGTTGCCCGCACGTTTGTAACAGGCAACCGCTGTGAACGAGGTGCCGAACTTGGTTCTGATGCTACTGTTGTCGATGCAAGCAATAAGGAAAATACTCAGATAGGTGAAGATGAAAACAAGAATCTTCCGAATCTGTTTGACTGGAAATACAAGCGGCTTTTTGCCCATTATGTACCGCTTAAGGCTGAAGACGCTCCATTTGGAGATGTAGGTCTGCCTCGCGTTCTGAATATGTATGAAAACTATCCTTTATGGTTTACGTTCTTTACAAAATTAGGTTTCAGAGTGCGTCTTTCGCCTCGTTCCAGCCGTGGCGTATATGAAAAAGGCTTGGAAACCATTCCTTCTGAATCTGTATGCTATCCTGGCAAGATTGCACATGGGCATGTAAAAAGCCTTCTTCAGATGGGCTGCAAATTCATATTCTATCCGTGCGCTCCGTATGAAAAAAAAGAGGATTCCGGGGCAGGTAATCATTATAACTGTCCTGTAGTGACAAGCTATCCTGAAGTATTGAGGAATAATGTCGAGGAGCTGAGGCAGGATCCTTCCATTCTGTTTATGGATCCGTTCCTGCCTATTTATGACAAAACTCGCCTTTCAGAGCGTTTGTATGAGGAATTGAGCGGTCACTTTAAGATTACAAAAAGTCAGGTGGAGGCAGCCGTTCACGAAGCCTGGAATGAGCAGGAAAATTTTAGGAAAGAAGTTCAGGCAAAGGGTGAAGAAGCTATTGAAGAAATGATTGTTCACGGAGCAAATGGCATTGTCCTTGCCGGTCGTCCGTATCACCTTGACCCTGAAATCAACCATGGCATTCCAGAAATGATTCACGGACTGGGGCTTGCCGTGTTTACGGAAGATTCCGTTGCTCATCTTGGGGCAATAGAGCGTCCTTTGCGGATTATAGACCAATGGACTTACCACAACCGTCTGTACCGTGCTGCTTCGTTTGTGAGCGGCATGCCGAACCTGGAATTGATTCAGCTTACTTCATTTGGCTGTGGCCTTGATGCTGTTACATCGGATCAGGTTGATGAAATTCTTCGTGCAAAGTCTCGTACATACACATTGATTAAGATTGACGAAGTGAACAATCTTGGTTCTGTACGCATACGCATACGCTCCTTGATTGCTGCTGTAAAGGCTCGTGAACGCAACCATAAAAAACTGTCTGTAAAGTCTGCTGCATATCAGCGTCAGGTCTTTACGAAAGAAATGAAATACAAGTATACGATACTTGCACCTCAGATGAGTCCCATTCACTTTAAGTTTGTGAAAAAGGCGTTTGAGTATGCAGGCTATAATTTTGTCATTCTTGATGCGGTTGATCCTGAAGCAGTGGATACGGGACTGAAATACGTCAACAATGATGCCTGCTATCCTTCCATTTTAGTTGCTGGACAAATGATTGCGGCATTGCAAAGTGGCAAATACGATGTAAACAAGACGAGTCTGCTTATTTCCCAGACTGGTGGTGGCTGCCGGGCAACGAATTACATTGGATTTATACGCCGGGCATTGAATGATGCTGGGCTAGGACATGTGCCGGTCATTTCTCTCAGTGCTCAGGGCTTTGAAAAGAATCCTGGATTTAAAATTTCTCTGGGGCTTGTAAACCGTGCCATGTGTGCTTTGATGCTTGGAGACCTTTTGATGCGTTGTCTGTATCGGACACGCCCATATGAAGCTGTTCCCGGCTCTGCAAATGCACTGTATGTACGGTGGAATGCAAAAATTGAAAAAACCCTTAAATTTATTACTCCTGTTTCGTATCATCGTTTGATAAAAGGTGTCGTTAGGGATTTTGATGCTCTTCCGTTGCTTCCTGTAAAAAAGCCACGTGTTGGAGTGGTCGGTGAAATTCTTGTAAAATTTCACCCGACGGCAAACAATCAGATTGTTGAAACCATAGAAAAAGAAGGTGCTGAATGTGTTATGCCTGATCTTGCAGACTTCCTTTTCTATTCTTTCAGTACGGGGATATTCCGTCATCAGGAGCTTGCCTTTCCTAAAAAGACAGAACGTAACGCAAGGCTTTTTGTATGGCTTTTGGAACGCTACCGTACATATATGAAGCGACAACTGAAAAAAAGCCGTCGCTTTGATCCGCCCACAATCATTTATACCCTTATGAAAGGGGTGAACGACATTGTTCAATTGGGAAACATTACGGGTGAAGGATGGTTCCTTACTGCTGAAATGGTGGAACTCATCAAGAGCGGTGTCTTGAACATTGCATGTGTTCAGCCGTTTGCCTGTTTGCCAAATCACATTACGGGCAAAGGAATGATTAAGGAACTTCGCAGAAGGTATCCGGGCACCAATATTTCTGCCATTGACTACGATCCTGGTTCGAGCGAAGTAAATCAGCTGAACCGCTTGAAATTACTGTTGAGCAATGCTCCTGCCGGTCGTCATCCAGATGAGGGAAACGATGGCATGATTCATGGTCCTGACGGTTCCGTTGTTACGCCTGAAATTCAGTTGGCATCTGGTGCTGCTGTTCTGGAAGATACAGAACCAGTAAAAGAAAGTGATATTCCTGTAGCTGTTGGCATGGGAGGAAAGTAAATATGAAAAAGGCTTTGTCTTTTATAGGTTTGTGCATTGCAGCACTTGTTCCTGTTTTTGCAGATTATGCTCGGTCAGGAATTCCCGATTCAACGGAAATTCGTGCACAGCTTGTACAGAGCTGGTTTACAGCTCCTGTGCAGGATGTCCACCTGAAAGCTCCCGAAATTCTGAAAGACGGTATTGGCAATGAGTTTCAGGTGCGTGCAGAGGATGCCGACGGGGAAACTGCCATTATTGTTGCTCCCAAGACATTGATTAATTTCAAGTATCAGAATGGAGAGTCAAGCTACACTGAACAGACTTCACGATATTCAAAGACTTCTCCGGGAAGTTGGATTCTGTACCGCAACAGTAAGACTGGCAAGCCTTTGCGTGTCAGGCTGTATTTTAACAATGATTCAGATGTATACGTTGAATTTAGGGATAATACTCCGAAACTGTATGCGGATATGATTGTGTGTAATTCCTATGTTGCCCGTTCCATTCCTGTGGGCTTCTCGCTGAAAAAACTGTATACAACATCATTTGATTCTGTTGTCAGGATGACGGAACGTTCACTTCCGTGGAGGCAGGTTACGGTTGTTCCAAGGCAGTACCATTCTGTGCTGCAGATGGCAAACCTTATTCGCGGCTATCTAAGAAAAATGTATTATCAGGAAGATGCATGCTACAACGAAAATGAAGAGTTGTATTGCATAACATTGAATGAACCGTTCAGGGCAAATACGAAAGATGCAGAAAAGAATGCGGCGATTGATGCTGCCGTTGCAACGGCAGAACGTAATGGAAAACTCGTTCTGAGTGGTCCTGGTTTTTTGAAGTGGATTGTTGACGGCATTGTAAAAAACACAATGGGACGAAATACGAAGGTAGATGACCTTGTTGTTCCTACGGTCAATTACAACAGCTTGGGAAAAAACGGTGTCATTTCCCAAAACTGGAATCTTTCCTTTACGTTGGATTGGTGCCGAAATCTGGCTGTTGAAGCTTTGAATGCACGTTCAAGCAAACGGCGGTACACATATACCATGGGGGCAAAGGATAATACTGGTGTTGATGTGCGGCTTTCTCCCTTTGTTGCTGACATTGAAAATGGGCGTATCTTGCAGTCTACGGGATACAGTATTGATACTGGCTATTCGTTGCGGGAACTGAAAGGGCTTTTGTATATTCTTGCAGTGACAGAACCGCGGCATTTTTATCTTGCTGCCATAAAGCAGCATTCTGTTGAAAAGCCCGAAAACGCATCCTTTACAAACTGTGCCGTCATTTTCCCTTATTTTGATGACACGGGAAGCTTTGACTGCATTATTTATGAAATGGGCAAGGAACTTTCCCTTGCGGAATTCTTGAAAAGCCACAGCGATTCATTCATTCATCTGGAACGTGTCGAAGCTACCGATTATTTTAGCCCAATGATAAAGTAAAGGAAGCTTCTAAAAGTTGCTGAAATTGTCGGTCTAATAGACAGGCTTTCTTAATATCATTATACTTATTCTTATGTATAATGATATTAAGGCAATCGCATTTGATATTGATGGTACTCTCTATCCTTCGTGGCAGCTGTATGTTCGAATTGCTGGATATTTTTTTCATCACATTCAGTTTTTTCTAAAATATAATAAGGTTCGCAAGGTGTTGCATCAGACAGCTCCACTGCCTGATTTTTTTGAGTATCAGGCTCGGCTTCTTGCCGATGAAATGCATGTAACGACAGAATTTGCAAAAGATCAAATAAACGAGATTTGCTATGAGGGATTAAAGCCTTATTTTTTTGAAATGAAGCCCTATGCCAATGTGTATCAGACGATCTGTGCCTTTAAGGCTGCCGGTTTGAAAATTGGCATTTTGTCTGATTTTCCTCCTGAGCAGAAGGGACGTTTGTGGGGATTGCGTTCCTTGTGCGATGTGTGTATTGGTTCTGAGGAGTCTGGGGCGTTGAAACCTTCCATTTATCCGTTTGCAATATTGGCGGAAAAGCTGGGAGTAAAGCCAGAACAGGTGCTGTATGTCGGTAATAGCATCAAGTATGATGTAATGGGTGCTAAGTCCTATGGCATGAAAACAGCCTATTTGCTTAAGGGAATTAGGAAATTGCTGGGCATAAAATGCGCTGCCGCAGACATTTCATTTAAAAACTATCGCCAATTGAAGAATATTGTATTAAAATAGACAAAATCTAGGATTATATGTTATAATAAAAGATATTTTTGGGTGGGGAAATAAAAAGTGATTGTTCTTGCAATTGTTGTATCCGTCATTCTGTCGGCTGCGATTTCTGTGGGATTGAAGCGTGCAGACAGAAATGAAAGTTCGATAGAAAAGGTAAAGAGGTATTCTGAAAAGTGTAAATCTGATTTGGAGCAGATTTCAAAGGAAAAAGAAGCTCTTTTGGACAGCCGTTCCAGTGAATTTGAAAAGCTGGACATTCAGGCTAAGGGTGCCTTGAAGCGCATGTCCGAACAATTGGATGAAGTTCGTGCAAATTCCGATGACCTTCAAGTAATCATTGACAACATGAAGAACATAGGAGAAAAGATTTCTTCCTATGATAATCTCGTAAAGAACCTGATGGAAATGACGGTTGCTGTTGAACAGAATCTCGAAAATGTAAAAAAAGAAGCAGATACAATAGAAAAATTTAATGCTCGCCTTACCACTCAACAGAAAACAGTTGATGCATTGGATCGCAAGATTGCGGATTTACCGAAACGGTTTACTGACAAGAATGTTGAACAGCTGGAATCCATCAAAAAGGGGATTCTTGATGAATATGAAGAACGTGCCCGTGCAATTGATGAATCTACAAGGAAATATGTAGAAACGAACAATAGCATCATGGAAAAAATTTCATCGGACATTCAAAATGCCTATTCAAATGCTGCCCGAAATGCTGAAGAGCTTGAAGATGCTTCTTTTAAGGAACTGCAAAAGCGTTCTGAAGACAGAAAGAAAGCTGTGATTGATTCTGTCGAAGCCGAGGCAAATCGTCTGATTGGATTTATTGAAAATAAAATTCAGACCGTACAAAAAGGTCTTGTCGAAAAGACAAAGGCCTTTGACAATACTTTTGAAGAAAAGGCGGAAGAATTGTCTGCCTATGTAGAAGAGCGGACAGAAGCTCTGAGTGTTGATCTTGAAGAAAAGATGAATCGGCTCAACGATGTTGTTTCTGAACGTACTGGTGTCATGGATTCTTCATTTACAGACAAAATCCGATCTCTTGAAGACTTGTATCATGAGCGTTCTGATGAACTGGAAAATTCCTGCAATGCAATTATTGATGACATACGGAACAATCTTGCAGAAAAAACGGATGCTATTTTGTCTTCTGTTGAAGACAAAACTCAGTCTATGTCAGCATCTTCGTCTGAAAAGATTCAGAGCTTGTATGCAGATTTTGAAGACCGGGCTTCTTCAATTGAGAACAGTATTAATGAAATTGCAACGAATCTTCAATCACGGCTGGGTGGGAAAACTGCCGAGCTTGAAAGCTCTATACAAACATCTACGGCAGAATTGCAGAATCAGTTGAATGAAAAATTGGCTGATATCACCCAATCCGTAACAGGTACAACAAATTCTTTGCAGAATCAGCTGTCGGAAACCTCTGTTCGTCTCCATTCAGAGCTTGAAGCAAAAGTTTCTGAATTAGAAGCTTCCATGAACGAACTTGAGCATTCAATGACAACTGAATTTGCAGAGAAGACTTCTTCTGCGAAAGATTCCATAAATGCAATCGTTTCTGCATTGCAGTCAAATCTTAAGGCTGAATCTACCGCTATGGAAGGTACTGTCAATGCAATGACTGCGGACTTTAATGCCCGTGTTTCACAGGTGAAGGATGAGTTTTCCGATAGGTCTAAGGAAATAGAGCTTGCAATCAATGCTGTTACTGCAGATTTGCAGGATAAATTGAGCGACAAGACATCTGCACTGGACAATTCGATTATGTCAATGACGACTGATTTGCAGAATCAGTTGCATGAACGGACATCATCTCTAGAAACCGAGTCCATGCAGAAAATTGATTCCTTGAATGCTGCTTTGGAAGAGGCTTCCGTTCGCGTTCAAAATTTCTTTGATGAAAAGACAGCTGGACTGTCAGATGAGTTTACAGCAAAGACTGATGACCTTGAAAAGAATTTGAACCAACGTACTGACAATATAGCCCAGGCATTGTCAATAAAGACAGACAACCTGGTTTCTCTGTTTAATAATCGCTCTGGAAAACTTGATGAAAGCGTCAAGACACGTCTTTCGGAATTGGAAACTCAGTTCAATAAAAAAATAGAGGAATTGCAGAATGCGGCTGCTGTCATAAATGAACAGATTTCAAGCAGGACATCGGGCATTGAAGATAAAGTAATGAAAGAGCTTTCTTCAATGACGGAAAAAGTAAATGCCGTAACTGATGGAATCCGCAAGCAGACTGCCGTAGTCATAAATACCTATACAAAGGAATATGAAAACTACAATAATGAATTGAACGGACGGGCAGATTCCATTCGTAATAATCTTGAAAGCAGACTCTCTGAGCTTGATTCCTCAACGAATGCACGGATTGAAGACTTGATGTCCGAAGTGGATGGCAAAATAAAGGAAATGAATACTTTGAAGGAATCCATTTCGAACAGGCTTGAAGGAGAATCTTCTTCTTTGCAGGAACATGTCCGCTCACAACTTGAGACAACACTCGATGACATAAAGGAAAAGACTTCTGCTGCGGTGGAACGTTATACAGCGGAGGCTGCAAACTATACGCAGATTGTCGATACCAGAACGGGTACCTTGCACAGTACTCTTGATGAAAAGTTGGCAAGCCTTGAAGATGCTATTCAGCAGAAAACGGCACAGTTGGAAGACATGGTGAATCGGAGAACTTCTGGCATTGAAAGGGAAGTTCAGGAACGTACTGATACAATTGAAAATGCTGTACAGGAACACACCTCTGAATTTGAAAACAGATTGACTGAAAAATTGTCCGCCTTTAAGAGTGATTTTGATACTAAGTCTGAAGTTTTGTTCTCACAATATAAAGAGGCCTCTGCTGATATTGAGCAGAAATTCAATGAAAAGGCTGACAGTCTTTGTTCTGCTTTGGACGACAAGCTCTTAACATTTGAGAACACTATGAACAGCAGGAATTCTTCGTTTAATGAAGAAGTAACTGTTCGCTTTAATGAGATGAATGCTGCCGTTGATGATGCAAATGTTCGGATGAAATCTCAAACCGAAGAGTTTGAAAAGATGGTGAATCAGCGGTTGTCGGATTTTGCTGACAGCATAACGTCTCGTGCAGATGATGCTTTTGCCGAATACACACAACAGGCTTCTGGATATGTTGAAAAAATAGAATCTGAGACACAAGCGTTGAAAGATGCTTTGAATGAGAGAGTTCATGCAGTTTCCGAACAAATGGATTCTGTGGCTTCTGACATTGCTCATTCCTCAGAGTCTCTGATGACTCAATATAGGGAAACAACTGCAGATATTGAACGGCAGTTTACAGAAAAGACCGATGCAATGCGTGCTGCTGTGAATGAGCGTCTTTCTGAATTTGAAAATGATATAAACGGCAGAACTGCCTCGTTTGATGAAAACATTTCGGTTCGCATTGAGTCCATCGATTCCGCCATGAAGGATGCTGATGAACGCGTACGTCAGCAGGTTGAAGATTTTGAAAAAGCTCTTGATGAAAAATTTGCTGGACTGTCAGAAAGCTTGACTTCGCGTACAGAAAAGGCCATGTCGGATTACAATGAACAGGCATCAGGATATGTCGAAAAAATTGAGGCGGAAGCACAGTCTCTGCATGCCTCTCTGCAAGATTCTGTTGCAGAATTGCATGACACAATGGATGAAAGACTGAAGAAAGTGTCTGAAAAGATAGAATTTGTTTCTTCTACGATTCAGAACAAGGCTGACTCCCTTGAAAAGTCTATAGCAGACCGTGTAGATGAAATGAAAACCAGTGTAAATGCAGAAGCTGATGCTGCATTTGACAAATACAAGAAGAATGCAGATGTCTATTTAAAGAATATTGATGATTACACGGGAAATCTTCAGAGTACCCTTAAGCTCAAAAAAGATGATCTTGAAAAGAGGGTAAATGAATTCTCTAATGACATGAGTGCCATTATATCTGCAAAGACAACGCAGCTGAATGATACGTTTAACGAGCGCACGAACAGCATCAGTACAGATTTGAAAGACAAGATCGTATCGCTCAGCAGTTCCCTCATTACTCGTGCACAGGATCTTGATTCAACCTTGAATGAAAAGATAAGTTTGATTTCTACTTCTGTTGAAGAAAAGACCCGTCAGCTTGATGATGATGTCAATTCTTCTATTGCGGGACTGACGGCTCGCCTCGATTCAAATGTAAAGAAGTTCTCGGACAGTTTGAATGAATCTATCGGAAACTTGAGCACCATATTGGATCAAAAAACGAAGAACCTTGATGCTGACATGAATGCGAAATATGCAGAGCTTAATGATAAGCTTGACAATAAGACAAAGGTCCTGAATGATGATGTAACAGAACTTATCAACAGGATGAATGAAGAGTTGACCGTAAAGTCTGAAACGATTGGAAAGGATGTCCTTGAAAAGGTTGAAGACCTGACTGTATCCATTGACAAAAAAGAAAAATCTCTGAATGATGAGGTTGATGCCCTTATTCAGTCATTGAGCGATTCTGTTAAGCAAAAATCTCAGCAGATGGATGATGATATTGCCCGTAAAATTTCAGAGGTGACAACAGAGTTCAACAACAAGACGCAGACTCTTGACGTTGATATCAAAAAAGCAGTCGATTCTTTGATAAACAGTTACAGTGAACGGATAAACGGTGCGTCTTCTCATCTGAATGATAGGGTTCAAGAACTTGAGGATTCTGTGTCAGAGCGTATTTCTTCTGTAGAAGAAAAGTCAGATTCCCTCTTGACATCTGTAAATGAAAAAGTTGATACGCTCCATGCAGAATATGATGAGCGGATGAACCAGATTGAAAGTGAGATGGCAGAAAAGGCTTCTGCAATTGATGCAGAGTGCAACAACCGCATTTCACAAATAGAAGAGTCCTGCATGCAAAAAGCTGATTCTGTTGATTCGGGATGTCGAGAACATATTGATGCCGTATCGGAAGCATTGGATTCAAAGATTGCAACTCTTGGTTCGTCTGTAACGACTCGTGTCGAATCACTGTCTGATGACCTGAATGCAAAGATAGATGCTCTAGATTCTGACAGCAACAATCGCTTTGAACAGCTGTCATCTGACATAACATCAAAAATGGATACTCTCGATTCAACGGTAACAAGTCGCGTTGGTTCACTGTCTGATGACTTGAATGCAAAAATTGGAACACTTGATTCATCCGTAACAAACCGCGTTGATTCGCTGTCCGAAGGTTTGAATGCAAAGATAGATGCTCTTGATTCTGACAGCAGCAATCGCTTTGAACAGCTGTCATCTGACATAACATCAAAAATGGAGACTCTTGATTCAACGGTAACAAGTCGCGTTGGTTCATTGTCTGATGACTTGAATGCAAAAATTGGAACACTTGATTCATCCGTAACAAACCG
>ERZ842401.702-NODE-702-length-49277-cov-15.305900_pt1 | contig 49277 bp, 47 predicted proteins | sample MGYA00521270_ERZ842401 | MGnify/ENA primary metagenome ERZ842401 (study PRJEB31892, sample SAMEA3878208) | bioreactor metagenome | biome: Moose rumen | place: Sweden | collected 2011-10 | study: EMG produced TPA metagenomics assembly of the PRJEB12797 data set... | reverse complement strand
CGATTTTCGTTGATTGATTTGTAACAATCCCGCAACAATCAAGAGAAATATCTACAGCCTACAATTCACATGGTCAATATGTTATGAAAGATATCGGAAATTAAATACAGAAATTATTATAAATAAAAACAGTATGTCCGAATCTGACATAGCAATAATTTATACTTAAAATAAGGGTAGATTATTTAAAAAAGAAAAGAAAGTGTAAATTATGGCTATTCATTCACAAATCAGGGCAGAACAAAGATACGGACTCAGTGAATTTAATCCGGTTACAGTTATGAAAGAAATTCTTGAAAACCGCTGTATTCAGGTAAATGAAGATATCGAAAAATTTTCAAGAATTTTTTATGTAAGATACAATAACAAATATCTTCAGGTTGTAACAGATTACAATGTTTCATTTGTAAAAACGGTGTTGCCTGAGGCAAATGATTTTAACTTACTTGAAAAACTTATTAAAAAATTTTCAAATCCGATAAAAACAGCAGCATAAATGTATTTTGATATAAAATAAATGTAACACTGAATTAAAATAAACGGGGGCATGAATGAAACTTCTACACATAAGCGATTTACATATCGGCAAAAAAGTCAAAGGGTTTTCTTTAACGGATGACCAGATGTATATTTTAAAAAATATCATTGATACAGCAAAAGAAAATAAAGTTGATGGAATAATTATTGCGGGAGATATATATGATATTTCCGCACCATCTAATGAGGCTGTTGAATGTTTTGACGGATTTTTGTCCGAGCTTCATTCTCTGGGAATTTCCTGTTATATAGTCAGCGGAAATCATGACAGTATTTACCGTGTTTCTTTCGGAGCAAACATCATGGCAAAAGAGAATATTTATTTTGCAAAAAAATATTCAGGTAAAATTGAACCGATTGAAGCGGATAAAAACACAAATATATGGCTTATACCTTTTATCAGACCTGTGGATGTAAGAGCATATCATCCTGATTTTGCCATCGGAAGTTACGAAGAAATGATGCAGGCTGTTATTAAAAATCTGAATATTGATACTAAAAAAACAAATATTCTTGTTACTCATCAATTTATAACATCTTCGGGAAATTCTCCGCAAACCTGTGAATCCGAAACAACTTCTCTGGGAACTTTGGATAATATTGATGTGTCAAACTTTGATAAATTTGATTATGTTGCATTAGGACACATCCACAGACCGCAAACTATGGGAAGGGAAACCGTCAGATATGCAGGCTCTCCTTTAAAATATTCTTTTTCCGAAAAAGATGACAAAAAATCTATGGTACTTATTGATACATCAAAGAAAAATCCGAAAATTGATTTGATACCTTACAAACCAATGAGAGATATGAAAGAATACACAGGAACATTTGAAGAACTTTCCAAACTAAAAAATACAGACGATTATGTAAGAATTATTCTGAAAGACAAAAACTATATCACTGATGTAAAACACAAACTGGAAAATAATTTTCTTAACATAATGGAAATTATTTATGAGCGTGATTGTTATCAGGGAAATAATATTTCTCAGCACTCAAACATAGTTGAAAAATTATCCCCTATTGAATTGTTTGAAAAATTTTATGAATTACAAAATGATGAAAAATTAAACAAAGAACAAACAAAAATAGTAAAAGAAGTTTTTGAAAATATAGAGGAAACAGTATAATGAAACCACTGAAATTAGTTATAAATGCTTTTGGACCTTATGTAAATGAAACCATAATAGATTTTGAACAGTTTGGAGATAACGGTTTATATTTAATTACGGGCGATACGGGAGCCGGTAAAACCACGATATTTGATGCTTTAAGTTTTGCTTTGTACGGACAGGCAAGCGGAAGCACAAGAAATAATTCTCAGTCTTTAAGAAGTGACTTTGCAAAAGAAGATAACAAAACTTTCGTAGAACTCGAATTTTTATGTCATGGTGAAAAATACATTATACACAGAGAATGCGGGTACAAAAAATTAAACAAAAAAGGTGAATATACAAATGTTTCGGAAAAAGCAGAGCTTATAAAACCAAACCGCACAACATTATCAAATTTAACCGAAATCAATGAAGAAATAAAAAATATTATAGGTATTGATAAAAACCAGTTTGCGCAAATTGTTATGATTGCACAGGGAGAATTTAAAAGATTTTTGCTTGCTCAAACAAAAGAAAAAGAAATAATCTTCAGAAAAATTTTCAATACAACACTGTATAAAGATTTCCAGTTACAATTAAAAGATATGCTGTCTGATGCAAACAACGCAAAACACGATACGGAAATTCATCTGAAAGACAATATTAAAAGCATAATCCCAAACTCAGATGAATTACAGGAATTAACAGAAAATGAAAATACCGTTCATAATCTCAAAGCTCTTTTAAATATTCTTGAAAACAGCGTATCTCAAGACAAAAAAGACTATACCGATTCTGATAAAAAATCAAAAGCTTTAGATAAAGAAATTAAGGGTTTAATAAAACAAATCAGTGATGCTGAAAAGATTTATCAGGACAAAAATGCTTTGACTCAAATCAATGAAAAATTACCTGAGCTTGAAGCAAAAGCAACCGAAGCCGAAAAACAATTAAAAGAAGAAAAAAAGAACGATAAAAAAAGAAAAGATTTGAATATAAGCATTGATAATTTAGAAAAAAATATGACTCAATATGATGAAATAGACACAAAACAAAAGGAATCAAATGCAAAAAAAGATAAATTAAAATCGTCCGAAGAAAAATTAAAAAATTATCAAAAGGATTTAGAAAATCTCAATGCTGAACATGAAAAAAATAAAAATGCTTTTGAAAAACTCAAAGACCTTTCGGGCGAAATAGAAAAAAATCATACAAAAATTGAAAAAAATGAAAATAAACAGAAAGAATTAACTGAAATTAAGGAAAAAATTTCAGAATATAAGAATAAAAAAGATGAATATGAAGAACAAAAAGAAAAATGCAAAACAGCACATGAAGAATTTGAAGCAAAAAAAGAATATGCCGAAAATGTGTATAGACAATTTATAGCAAATCAGGGCGGTATTCTTGCGCAATACTTAAAAGAAGGAGAAAAATGTCCCGTATGCGGTTCAACAAAACACCCTCATCCTGCAAAACTGTCCGATAAAGCATTTACCGAAAAAGATTTGGAAAATGCAAACACAGCAAGAGATATAGCACAAACCAACAGTATAAACGAAGCAGATAAACTGACAAAAATTGAAACAACCGTAAATTCTATCGAAAAAGAACTTCTGACATACGGAAAAACCGAATTTAGTTTGAAAATTATTGAAGGACTTGAAGAAAAAATTAAAAAAACAACCGAAAAAAATATAGAGGAATCAGAAAAACTCAAGCAGGAAAAAATTACTTTAGATCAAAAACAAAAAGAAAAAAATGACCTTGACGAAAAAATTAAAAATTTTGACTCCGAAAAAACTGATTTAGATAAAAAAATAACTGATGAAAAAAATATTCAAACCGAATTAAAACAATCTGTTGCCGCATTAGATGCAACAATAAAAGAAAAATCAGAAAAACTTAAATTTAAAACAAAAGATGAAGCACAACAGGCACTTGATAATGATAAAGAAATTTTAGATAATCTTGAAAAAGCTCTTGAAAAAGCAGAAAAAGAAAAGAATGAAACAACAGAAAAACTTAATCTGGCAAAAGGGCAAAAGAAAGAATTAGAAACTAAAATTCCTAAAGATTTTAATATTGATTTGGAAAAATTGAAAACCGAACAAATAGAAAAACAAACCATTCTTGATGATATGCGTGAGCAAAATCAGGATGTAAAAAGCCGATATGACAATAACCATTTAAAATTAAAAGAAATTAAAAAACTGAAAAAAGAATTTGAGGGAATTTCCGAAAGAGTCGGAATGCTTGACAATCTGTCCCGAACAGCAAACGGGGGATTGGGCGGAAAACAAAAAATTTCTTTTGAAAATTTTGTATTGGGTGCATATTTTGATGAAATCATTCAGGCTGCAAATCAAAGATTTAAAGATATGACATCCTATCAATTTGAATTGCGCAAATCGGAAAACTCTTCGGGAAATGCGCAAACAGGTCTTGATTTGGATGTATTTGATTCTCATACCGGCAAAACAAGAAGTGTATCGACTCTGTCAGGCGGGGAATCTTTCAAGGCTGCTCTTGCGCTGTCATTAGGATTATCTGATATTGTTCAGCAGCGTGCAGGCGGAATACAAATTGAAACAATGTTTATAGATGAAGGTTTTGGTTCTCTTGACCCTGAATCTCTTAATCAAACAATGAAAATTTTACAGGAATTGTCGGGAAATAAAACTCTGATAGGTATCATCTCTCACGTTGCAGAATTAAGAGAAAGAATAAATAACAAAATTATTGTTACAAAAACTCAAACAGGAAGTAAACTTAGTGTAAATTTAGTATAGTTTATTATAGAATATTTTCTGAAATAAAAGGAGAAAAATTTATGGAAGAAAAAATAAAACAAAATACAAGTAATATTGATACCAAAATGACAAAATTAATAACAATTATCATAACATCTATATTATTACTAATTCCGATAGCATTTATGCATGGAATTATTGAAAGCAGAATTAATTACAAAAATGAAGCCGTTAGAAAAATCGCTCAATCTTGGGCAAATGAGCAATTAATCGGAACACCTTCAATGTCTTTTACAACTCAAAATGCAAAAAAAGAAGAAGTTGTCAATGATTTAGAATTAAATAACTACGAAACAAATGTAGTTATTAAAACAGAAATTCGCAAAAAAGGAATTTTTAAAGTTCCTGTTTACACAGCACAAGTAACACAAAAAGGTGATTTTAAAAACAAGTATGGAGATTTAAGCAACAAACAAATTACCACTAAAATTCAAGTTAGGGATACAAGAGGTTTTGTAAAAGAACCTGGTTTAAAGATAAACAATACTCCGGAGGTAAAAATTCAAGATGTTATTTATACAACCAACTTAAAAACAAATGCTAAAATTATTCCGTTTGAAATAAATTATAAAATCAGAGGTTTGAATAGTATAGATGTTGCTTTTGGAGGTATAAATAATAATATTAATATTCAAGGAAATTGGAAAGACCCTGAATTTAAAGGGGATTATCTGCCAACAAAACGCAAAGTTACACAAAAAAATTTTAATGCAACATGGTCTGTGCCTAAAATTGCCTTAAAAAATAAAATACAAAATGATGCATTAGGCGATTTAATAGAAACTCCTTTTATTGCCAGTGTATCTTTACTTGTTCCTGTTGATAACTATTCAATGACGGAAAGATCATTAAAGTATGGTTTCTTGCTATTGATTTTAACATTTTTAGGATATTTTATTTATGAAGTTACATCACAAGAAAACAAAAGAGTTCACCCCATACAATATTGTTTACTTGGTGCGGCAATTTTGATATTCTACTTACTGCTTATATCAATTTCAGAACTTATTGCATTTAATCTTGCATACTCTATTTCTGCACTTATGGTTATGTCATTAATTTTTGGTTATACATATTTTGTTATAACTAAAAAGCAAAGTATCGGATTTTCTATTGGGATAACGTCATTGATTGGTTTGTTATATCTATATTTCTTTATATTATTACAATTACAAGATATAGCACTGCTTGCCGGAAGTATCGGAGTATTTATTATAATTGCAGCTATAATGTACTTTACAAGAAACGTAAATTGGTATAATGAAAATAACTAAATAAACAGGTTATAATAAACAACTTGTTTCTGTATAACATAATCAAACGGCTGACAAGATTGTCAGCCGTTTTTATCTCTCCTCTTAATCCAACCTTTAGAATAATACAACTAGATATTAGCTTTTCTCTCAAAATTCTTACGGATTTTATTTTTAGCATTATCTAAATTTTTGATTTTCTTTTCTGCCTGTTTAATTTGTTTTTTGGCAGCTTTTCTTTCAGCTTTTGCCTGTGTATAACGGGCATCTATTTCAGCATACTTTGTTCTGTAATTAAGCAAATTATTACGAACTTCAACCTGAGCATTATCTATTTGCAAAATTGCGCTCTGCATTTTTGTACCGCCGGTAACCTGTGCAGGGTCTAACAAATCTGTTCCTTTTGCCTGTACGCCAGAAACAGTTTTTGATGTTGTTGTTGCAGGAGCTTTTACCGCATTACTTTCATCAAAATTCAGCGGAGTAAAGCTCGGTTCTGCCAATACAACAGATGACGTCATAACTGATAAACAAACACCTAACGTAAATATTTTAAAAATATTCTTCATATAAAAACCTCCGATAATAGTCATAAACCTATAAACATACTAGCTTATTTTTTAAATAAGAAAAAGAAATTTACATAATTTAATATCAAAATTAAATCACCCAAGGAATAAAACGATATTTTGTTTTTTGACAATAGTTTTTATAATCTTCATCTTTTATCAAATTACGTTCTTCCGTAACTGCTCTCAAAATATAAATCCCAACCCACAATAACATCCCGATTGTTAATAATATCTGACCAAAAACAGTTAAATCCCCGATAAAATACAAAGGCAGCATTGTCAAAATCACATAACAAATTTGCGCACTATAATCAGGATGCCTTACAATATTATACGGAAATCCTGTCACAATTCCTCTGTTTGTAAGATTTCCCGATTTTGTTCCAAGTCGCAGAATGGCAAGCATTGATAGGATATTTACTATTATTACAAGTGTATAAACAGTTATTCTTAAAACCGTATTTTCAATCGGTACAAGTTCTTTTAACCCGACAGGTATGAATTTTTCCGTTATTAAAATAAACGGATAATAACAAATTATACAGCTCAAAATTCCTAAAAAAGATGTGTCCGCATATTTAATTTTATTCTTCAGAAATTTTGCTTCGGTTAAATAACTAAAAGCAAATACAAAAGTTGTCACCGTAAACATCAGAGTCAGCCACATATCGGCAGTATCATCAATAAACTGGGTAACTCCGCCCAAAACTCCGCTTAATTCCACATACTCAGAAGCCTGAGCAAACATTGCGCCCAAAAAATCAAAATCATAACCAAGCTGAGGAAGATACTTTGAACATAATACGCTTAAACAATACGTTCCGAAAAATGCTTTTATAAACAAAATCACAAAACTCTGTTTTTCTTCTTCGCTGCAGCATATATTTTCCATTTTTTCGGTTAAAGACAACCCTTTTTTAAACTGACGTTTAAAATAATTTATTATAATAATATTTCTTGAATTTAAAACAGAATCAGGACGGAATTTTAATAGTAAAGGATAGGCAAAAATTACATATAACAAAAAATATAAACAAAGAACAGCAAAATAACTGAAAAAAATATTTGATACATCCTGATTAAAAACGGGACTGATAAAAAGAATTATCAAAACAATACCGTAAACCAAAACCGACGATAAATAGTGTTTTTTAATATCCTCATTTGTTACTTCCATAAAACTCACCTTTTATTTAACTTTCTCTTTCAGCCAGCTTTCCACAAAACCGTCTAAATCACCGTTCATAACCGTATCCACATCCCCGACTTCAAAACCTGTTCTGTGGTCTTTTACCATTTTATAAGGATGAAAAACATAAGAACGTATTTGAGAACCGAAATCAATATTTGCACTTTCACCTCTGAGTTCGCGCATTTTATTTTCCTGTTCTTCTTCTTTTATAGCAAGCAGCTTTGATACAAGAATTTGCATTGCATATTCTTTGTTTTGTAATTGAGAACGTTCCTGCTGACATTTTACAACTATCCCTGACGGTTTATGCAAAATTCTTACGGCTGTTTCGACTTTATTTACATTCTGACCGCCTGCACCACCGGAACGCATTGTTGTTATTTCCAAATCGTCAGGAGGAATAATTATTTCTTTTTCAAAATTTTCTACAATAGGAGAAACATCCACCGAAGCAAAACTTGTCTGACGTTTTCCGTTTGCATTAAACGGTGAAATCCGCACCAGCCTGTGAACTCCTTTTTCTGCCTTTGAAAACCCGAAAGCATGTTTTCCTGTAATCTTTATCGTTGCAGATTTTATACCTGCTTCTTCACCGTCAAGTTTGTCTAAAAGTTCACTTTTCCAGCCTCGTTTTTCAACCCATCTTACATACATCCTTAAAAGCATACTTGCCCAATCCTGAGCATCCGTGCCGCCTGCGCCTGAATTTATTGTCAAAATCGCGTCCGCACTGTCATATTCACCCGATAACATCTGCTCAAGTTCAAATCTTTCTAATTCCGAACTCAAAGACTTTATCCCATCATAACTTGTTTCTATAAGCTCTTTATCCCCAAGCTCAAGTGATGTTTGAGCATCTTCTATTATTTGTTCCCAATTTTTTAATTTATCAATAATTTCTTTTTTCTCTTTGATTTCCTGACCGATTTTTGAAACTTTATCACTGTTATTCCAAATGTCAGGGTTTTGCATTTGAATTTCAAGCTCTTTTAACTGATTTTCTAAAGATGCAGAGTCAAAGATACTCCTTTATATTTTCAAAGCGTGGTTTTATTAAATTTAATTCTTGTTTTAATTCTGTTTCCATAATTTTATTTTATATCAAAAATATTTTTACCTTGTATATTTTACACCTACAAGCTCATCAGGCATAAACTGCTGCTCAACTTCGGGAGCAGAATGCGTATAAACATAACCAACCCCAAAACCGTATTTTTGAGCGTCCTTGTAATGAGAATCTCTCAAATGCATAGGCGGTTGAAAATCTTTCCCCTGCTCGATATCACTAATTGCCATATCTATTGCGCAAGCAGCTTCATTTGATTTTGGCGCTCTTGCTACATAAATAACCGCTTGAGCTAGCGGAATTCTCCCTTCAGGCAATCCTATAAGTTCTACCGCCTTATACGCATTAACAGCAACATTCACTGCCATAGGGTCGGCATTCCCTACATCTTCCGCCGCACATACAATTAAACGTCTTGCGATAAATCTTGGGTCTTCTCCGGCTTTAAGCATTTTTGCAAGATAATATATTGCAGCATCAGGGTCACTTCCTCTCAAACTTTTTTGAAAAGCTGATGCACAATCATAATGTTCTTGTTGCGAATATCTTGTATTTCTTTGCTGACAAATTTCTTCTATCGTTTTTACGGCAAGAAATCTTTTCCCGTCTTTTAAATCACTTGCAAAATAGGCATTCTCAACAATATTAAGAGCATATCTTGCATCCCCCCGTGCAAGATTTATTATAAAATCCAAAACCCCGCTTTCGCAGTCCATTTGAGAATAATTTGTTGCAAGATATTGAAACCCTTTTTTGATAATTTTGGTCATACTTTCATCGTCAATAGAGTTTAGCCTGACAACCTGAACTCTTGATAACAGTGCGGGAACAACCTGAAAAGACGGATTTTCCGTCGTAGAACCGATTAAAAATAATGTACCGTTTTCCAAATGCGGCAAGAGTGCATCTTGTTGTGTTTTTGAATAACGATGAATTTCATCTATAAATAAAATCGTTTTTTGTCCTGCCCTCAATCCTGCTTTTGCCCTTTCAACGGCTTCTTTTATGTCTTTTACTCCCGACGTTACGGCAGATATTTCTATAAAATCAGCATTCGTTTTAGTTGCTATAAGTCTTGCAAGGGTTGTTTTTCCGCACCCCGGAGTTCCCCAAAAAATCATGGAAAATAATCTGTTGGTTTTAAGCAAATTTAAAATCGGACTTTTAGGCGAAATTACATTACTTTGACCGACAAAATCTTCTATTGTTTGCGGACGAAGAATTTCTGCAAGAGGAATTTGTTTTGTCTGATTTTCAAGTTCCGTAAAAAGATTATTCATAGTATAATTATAACAGGGGTAAATATAAAATCAATTATGAGCAAAAAATTATTAATTATAATAATAGCAATATTTTTACTAATCTGGGCAGTATTTTTCACAATCAAAAAAACTCCGTCAAACAATGAAGTTGTTTTCTGGACTTTGCAGATGAGTGATTTTGCACCTTATATAAACGGAGTAATAAAAGATTTTGAAACCCAAAATCCCGATATAAAAATCAAATGGGTTGATGTGCCGTTTAGTGAAGGCGAAAAAAGAACTCTTGCATCTGTTTTGAGTGACAATCCGCCTGATTTGGTTAATCTTAATCCTGATTTTTCATCAACTCTTGCCCATAAAGGTGCTTTGTATGAAATTCCGCAGGAAAAAACTGTTCAATTTAATAAAGAAATACTTAATTCTCTAAAAACAAACGGCAAATTATTTTCAATTCCATGGTATGCAACAAGCGCAATAACTATTTATAATAAAGATTTGATAAAAAAATCAGAAATAAATATTCCTCAGACTTATTCTCAAATTGCACAAAATGCCAAGATTGTCAAAGATAAAACAAAGGCTTTTATCATTCTGCCAAATATAACCGAAAATGATACCATGTTAAAAATCCTGAATAAATACGGCTGCTATGGGAATAATATAAATTCTGCAAATTGCGTTAAAATTTTTGAAATGTTTAAAAATCTTTATTCAAATAATTTAATTCCGAAAGAAACCGTTACAATAACCTTGCAGGAAGCTCTTGAAAAATATATGTCGGAAAATATCGTTATGATTAACGCAGGTGCGAATTTTCTTAATATGATAAAAGAAAATGCACCTTCTGCATATACAAAAACCGATATTGCACCTCAAATAAAAGGTTCTCTCGGGCAAAATGATTTTTCTTTAATGAATTTTGTTATACCCCTGAGAGCAAAACACAAAGATGAAGCCCTAAAATTTGTTTTGTTCCTGACAAATAACAAAAATCAGCTTGAACTTGCAAAACTCACAAATGTTCTTGCAGTCAATAATGAAACTCTGAAAAACGAATTTTACACAAAATACGACAAAAACGATATGCTTTCAAAAGCAAGAGTAATAAGTGCATCTCAGCTTAACAAATTAGAACCCGTATTCACCACTCAGAGAAATCAGAAAGAAATTAACAATCTTGTCAATAATGCGGTTCAGAATATATTATTGAATAAAGGCAAAACACAGAATATTTTAAATAAACTTGCAAAAAATATAAAACTTTTGCAATAAAACGTAGGTCGGATTTACTAATCCGACAACAAAATACAAGGAGAAATCATGAAAGCAGTAGTATTTGATAAAGAATTAAAACTTGTTGATAATTATGAAAAACCTGTTCCACAAAAGGGAGAAGCCCTTGTAAGAGTAACCATGGCAGGAATTTGTAATACCGATTATGAAATTACAAAAGGTTATATGGGTTATGTCGGAATTTTGGGACATGAAGCGGTCGGAGTTGTTGAAGAAGTAAACATGGATTTGCCTGATTTTAGTCATTCAGAGGTTGAAAATGATGAGATTCTTCGCTACGCCCAGAATGACAAAACCACCGAAGAATCTGATATAAAAAAGTTCAACACATCATACAAACACCCTTTAGTAGGGAAAAGAGTTGTCCCGGAAATCAGTTACGGATGCAAAGACCCGAATTGTGAATGGTGTGCAAAGAAAAATTACCGCCATTGTCCAAACAGGCATACTCTAGGAATTTGGCAAAAAGACGGCGTTTTTGCGCAATATTTTACAATGCCTGTTGAAGTTCTTTTTGAAGTTCCTGAAAATGTACCTGACTCTCAGGCTGTATTTGTTGAACCGCTTGCGGCGGCTCTTGAAATTAATGAACAATTACATATCAAACCTTATGAAAAAGTTGTTGTTCTCGGAGATGGCAAATTAGGTTTAATTACCGCACTTGCACTTAATGCACAAAATATAGACGTAATCCTTGTCGGCAAACATCAAAACAAACTTGATATTGCCGCATCACAAGGGATAAAAACCGCATTGCTCGATGAATTTAAAATCGAAAAAATTTATGATGTTGTAGTTGAGGCAACAGGTTCTGTTTCAGGATTTGAAACCTCACTTGCACTCACAAAACCGAGAGGAACACTTGTATTAAAAAGTACGGTTGCGGCAACAAAAGAATTTAACCTTGCCCCGATTGTAATTGATGAAATTACTGTTCTTGGCTCTCGCTGCGGACAATTCCCTCCTGCGCTAAGACTTTTGAAATCACAAAAAATTGATTTCTCTCCATTAATTTCAGGCATATACAAAATTGATAATGCTATCGAAGCATTTGAAAAAAACAAAGAAAAAGATACACTTAAAATTCTTTTGGAAATGTAAAAAATGTCAGACAATCATTTTGAAATAACCAATACATCAAAGCTTTTTGCCCTGCTGCACAACATTAATGACAAAAAAGAAATTTGTGCGGATTATGATATTTTGGCATTAAAATTTGATGTTACGGATATCGGAGAAATACCTCATTCCTGTGAATTACTCAAAAATTTTCTCAAAGAAAAAACAGACAAACCGCTTATGATTTGCGGTTGCGGTAAAGATGATATTGATAAATTGCTTTTGCCCGAACTTATAAAAATTCTTGACAGGGAGTCAATAATATCTTTTGTAAGCGAAAAAACTTACAAAGACATTTTGCCTTACGTTATTCAGGGTGGTCATTATGTAGTATTAAAAACTCCGATAGACATCAATCTTGCAAAAGAATTAAACATCCTTGCCTGTGAAGCGGGAGTGCCTAGGGAAAAAATTATCATGAATACGGATATTGGCGGACTTGGTTACGGTTTTGAATACGGTTACAGTATTATTGAAAAAATAAAACTTGAAACGGAGGATGAATATCTTAATTTACCTATAATATCGGAAGCACCTTTGGAATCACTTAAAACCAAAGAAGCAAAATTTGACAATGAACAACGAACAAAAATGATAGAATTGGCATCTGCTTCGGGAGTATTGGCAGCAGGTGCAAATATTGTTGTCATGACTGACTGTGAAAACATTACAATTATGAAAGGTATGTGTTAATTATGGAAATGACGGGACTTCAGATTTTTAAATACATGCCTGCCGCAAAAAAATCCCCGAACGGGAACTGTAAAAAATGCGGTTGTCCTACTTGTATGATGTTTTCGTTAAAGCTTGCAAAACAACAAACAGAGCTTGATAAATGTCCGTATATTGATGAAGAATTGCGGCAAAAATATAATCAAAGCATAAAACATCCGCAAAAAACCATTCGGATAGGAAATCTGTCTGTTGGTGGCGAAAATGTTTTATACAGACATCAAAAAACCTTTATTAACCCAACAGCTCTTGGGATTATTATAGATTGTGACAACCCTGATTTTGAAAACAAAATAAAAGAAATTCAGAACTATGAACTTTCTGTTGTCGGTGAAATTTTCAAGGTCGATTTAATAATTCTGAAAAACTGTCCAAAAGATTATGAACTTCGTGAAAATATCATTACTTATGATGATTTTAAAAAACTTGAGCTTGATTTTTATGAGGAAAATAATTTTGCGCAGACAAAAAACTATCTTATTGAAACCCGTAAAACAGCAATCCTTGACAAGGATGAAAGCTGCAGCTCACCTGTTTGTGTTTTTATAAAAAATGATGATATATGTTCTCAATGCGCAAGAGCGGGTTATTACTTGTGTAAATATGCAAATATGATTATCTTTCAGGAATTTAATAAAAATTTATTAAATACACTCTTTGCGCTAAGATACAATATTTTTACCGACCCGCAAAAAACACTTCAGGTTGAATCAGGATTATATAAATTCAACAACCCTGATAAAAATTCAATAGTTTTTATGACAACAAACTTTGCACTGACATTTTTTGCGGTATCAAATGAACTTCAAAGTCTTGATGTTCCGACATATTTAATAGTTATTCCTGCACAGGGAATGAGTGTTCTGACTGCATGGTCAGCCCAAACTTTTACCGCAGACATTGTTGCAAAAGCACTTAAGGATTTGGATATTAAAAACCAAATTAATACAAGAAAAATAATTATCCCCGGATTACTATCTGATTTGAAAGACGAACTCAACAGTGAATGTCCGGATTTTGAGTTTGTCATGGGAACCAGAGAAGCATCAGAAATCAGTGATTTTGTGAAAAAAATTGAAAATACATAATCTCAAAATATTTAATTTTTAGTTATTATATAGAAGTAGCAACAAATTTAGTTTGAATAGCTGTCATTCTGATGCATCAAATAATGAGATTCTTCGTTTCCACTCAGAATGACGGATATAAGCCGAAGAATCTCTAATCTTTTTATTATATGATAATATTTTGCTATCAAATACATTATGACAATTTTAAATGTGTTTTATGGCAATAATTACCTTGTTTATTCAACATTAAATTTTGGAATATTTACAGTGGCATTTGACAATAAAAATTTTGCACCACGTTTTTTCTTAAATATACCATTATATACTTTTACAGCATCAGGATTTGCCTGTTCAAATTGAGCTTTAGCTTTTTCAACATTTTCAGGAGTCGGCTCAATTCCCTGAGTTACCAAAGCTGATTTTATTACGGCAGTATATCCCGCACCTTTGGGAACAGTAAACTCACCCTGTTTTATCGTAATAATATTTTTGTGTTTTATTTGTTTTAAACGCTGTAATATTGCAGGGTCAATTTTTATCGGTTTAATCGGTTTTAACGGTTTATCAGGTCTTGCCTGACTTGGTTCATTATCAGGCTGACAACCGATATTCGCTCCGTATTTCATGGCAGGCATTGTATTGTCCTGACAGCCGATATTTGCACCATATTTCATAGTCGGCATTGTATTGTCTTGGCAACCGATATTTGCGCCATACTTGACTGAAATCTGCAAATCAGGATACATATTATCCGTCAATGGAGAAGACGGCTTTTGTAATTTTAATTTATCAAAAGCTTTTTTAATATCTTCTGTTGTCGGTGTTTTGTTTCCTTGATCAATTAATTGTTGTTTTATTTTATCCCATGCATCATCATTAGGATTGCCGGAACTTATACTAAAATCTTTATACATACAAATGACTCCTGAAAAATTCTATATACTACTATTATAAAATATTATCATTTACTTTTTTATGCAATTTGTATATTTTTGTTACATTACTTATAATAAAAAAATAACTGTATAATAATATATAAAGTGGCAGGAGGAAATATGAGATATAAATTAGAACGTGTTGTATGGGAAATTACATGGAAATGTAATGCAAAATGTATTCATTGCGGTTCTGATTGTATATCGGTAGAAAAAAGTAACGAACTAACTACTGCAGAATGTCTTGATATAGTTGCCGATTTAAAACAAATCGGAGCGGAAGTTATATTTTTATCTGGCGGAGACCCGCTTTTGCGACAAGACTTTCCGGCTATTGCAGCGGCAATAAAAAATCATGGAATGCAGGTTGCTTTTATTTCAAACGGAATAGCTCTAAATGAAGATAAAATTAAAGTTTTAAAAACAATAAATCCTATCGTATTTGGTTTGAGTATAGATGCAGCAGAACCTTATATGCACGATTATATAAGACAGCACAAAGGATGTTTTGAACATCTTTTATGGGATATTAAAGAATTACAAAAAAACGGACTTAAACCTTCTGTTGTAACAACTGTTCATAAATTAAATTATTCACAATTACCGAAAATCAGAGATTTACTGATAGATTTAGGAGTTAAATACTGGCAAATTCAATATGCCGATTTTATTGGCAGAATGCCGAAAGAAGCTATGATTACAGAAGCACAATTCTGGGAAATTGCCAAATTTATTTTAGATTTAAAACAAAATTATTCTGATAAAATAGATGTAACCGGTTGTGATGTCACAGGCTATATGAGTGATTTTGCAAGAGCAATTCAGGGAAATTGGTACGGTTGTCAGGCTGGAATGAAGGTTTTGGGCATTGGCAGCGACGGTTCTGTCAGAGGATGCCTGTCACAACAACTTGATAAATATATTGAAGGGAATCTGAGGGAAACATCTCTTGTTGAACTGTGGAATGACCCGAAAGCTTTTGAATATAACAGGCATTTTGACTGTTCTATGCTGACAGGATATTGCAAAGATTGTATTTACGGTTCTATATGCAAAGGCGGCTGCGTTATTGCCTCAACTAATCAACCGAATTGCAGATGTAACCCTTATTGCTTATACAAAATAGAAAAAGAAGGATTTTCAGATATTATACAGGCTCGGACAAAATTTGAAAAAGAAGAAATTGCACAATTATACAATCCTGTAAAGCCTTTACCTGAAGAATTTTATGAAAAATATGAGCCTTAAATATTTTCGGACTGATTTTCCATAACTTCTATCATTTCTTTTAAAATTGTATTGTAAGGAGTAGGAATATTATATTTTACACCTAAATTTATTACCGTATCGGCAAAAATAGCAAGTTCGGTTTTTCTCCCCGCTTCTACATCCTGAAGCATTGACGTTTTACCATCGGGTGACATTTTGTCAAATGCGGCAAATGCCTCATCTAACATACTTTGAGTGTTTGAAATGCCTGATTTTTCTGCGATTGAAAGAACCTCTAGCATTATATTTTTTATTAAAGCCCGATATTTTGTATTTTTCTGCATCTGCCCAAAACTCGTTTTCAAAACCGCAGAAGTCTGATTGCAACTAACATTGAGCATATATTTAAGCCACATTGACCTTGAGATATCATCAGGAATTTTATAATTTATTCCAACTTTGTCAAAAAAGCTTTTTACACGTTCTAAATCACATTCATCGGTTTTTTGGGTATCTTTTATTCCGAAAACTATTGTACCGCAGCCGTCAAATGTTATATAATTCCCGTTTCTCATAGCACTGTGACCGATATAAAAAGAATGCATCAAATGTTTGTATCCGTATTCTTTTGCAATAATATCTTCACTTGTTACACCGTTTATCAGAGAAATTATTATTGTATCTTCTCCGACAAAATTTTTCATATTTTTTATAACATCATTCAATCCGTCAAATTTTGTGGCTATTATTATTAAATCGGCAGTAAAATCTGTTTTGTCAGGGGTTATATAATTTAATTTCATTTCTTTGCCGTTAAAAATATGGGGAGAAAAAGTATATTTTTTTAACCTTTTTTCATCAACTAGTATTCTCAGATTTTCACTGTCGTATTCATTCAATTTATTTGCGTATATTGAACCGATTGCACCTATTCCGCAAACTATCACTTTTTGTATTTCTTTCATAACAAATTTATTCTAGCACCGTTTTTTTTAATTATTAAAAAATTTTACATTTTTTTTATTTACTAGCAATTTTTTCAAAAAACATGACTTTATATAGAAGTAGTTAAGTGTGTCAGAAATTAATAGTGTGGTCTTTTAGTGGGAATCGAAATTACTCCGGTACGGTTATTTCTTGGCGCAACAGCCCCCGTACAGTTTAATCATAGAATAAATAGTCTTTCTTTCAAGGGAAATATTGAAAAACAGGATAGTTTCCAAAAATTTTCCGTTGATAAATTCTATGATGAAAATTTTATAAAAAGTATGATTTCTCAAAATGAAGAACTTAAAAATATACTAAAGAAAAATAATATATCAGTAAGATTGAATATGACAGAGCTTCTTGATTTACGGCAAAATCACTGCAAAACCACTCAGGATGTTGCGGGTGCTATTGTCAAAAATCTTCCTCCCGCATTGAAATCTCAGGTTGATATTAAAAATTTAAAAGACGGTGCAATGCTTCATGATTTCGGTAAAGTCCTTATCCCGTCTGAAATTCTTAATAAAAACGGTAAACTGACGGAAGAAGAATACAGAATTATGAATCTGCATTCTGAGCTTGGATATCAGTTACTAAAAAATACCGGCGTTAATGATGAAGTACTCAATCTTATCCGCCATCACCATGAAAATATGGAAAACGGAAAAGATTTTATTCCTGATGTCAATTTACAGATTTTAAATCTGGCAGATAAATATTCTGCTTTAACAGAAAAACGAGTCTATAAAAATCCGCTTTCTCCTTGGCAGGCTCTGACCATTCTGAACGGCGAAGTCCAAAAAGGTGAAATTCATCCGATTCTTTTTCACGCTCTTGTAAAATCGGTAAATTACACTCCGCAAAGAACAAGTGCAGTTAAAATTTAACGGCTTTAAACCAATTCTTTCTCTACGGTTTTTATTTCGGCAGCTTCTTTTATAACAGGGATTGCTATGTGGAAACTTGAGCCTTTATTTTCCTCACTGTCACACCATATTAAACCTTTATGAGCCTGTATAAAATGTTTTGCAATAGACAGTCCTAAACCTGTTCCACCTACTTTTCGGGTAAGAGAATTTTCTATCTGTGTAAATTTTTCAAAGATTTTTAATATATCTTCGTCTTTTATGCCTATTCCCTCATCAGTTACGGAAACTATTATGTAATCGCCGTTAAGTGATTTTATCTCACTTTCAAAATATCTGCTTAAATAAATATCCTGCGCATTTTTTAATTCGGAAGTAATATAAATATTTCTGTATTCGGGAGTAAATTTTATTGCATTAGTGACAAGATTTTTCATTACCTGTTCCAGTCTTTGAGAATCTGCGTTTATTTCAGGTAAATTTTCCTGCTCTTTAACCGTAAGGTTTATATTATGCTCCTTTGCAACACTTACAAAATCATTTTTTATATTTTCTATAACAGCATGTATATTCATATTTTTGAAATTAAATATCATCATACCCGCTTCTATTTTGTTTATATCAAGAATATCATTTATTATATTAGTTAAATCAGATACGTTTCTTTTTGCCATGTCGATAAATTTTACTGCATTTTCGCTCAAATCCCCGCATCTTCCGCTTGAAAGAATTGAAAGAGCATTTTTGAGCGGTGTCAGAGGGGTTCTGAGTTCATGGGATACTATTGATACAAAATCTGATTTAATACGTTCAAGTTTTTCAAGTTCGGTATTTTTTTCTTTTATTTTTTTGTATAATCCCGCACTTTTTAACGGCAGAGAAACCTGTCTGACAATAGTTTGAAAATATGCGGCATCATCACTTGAATACGGCTTATTTTTAAAGATTTCTATACACCCGAAAAACTGGTCGCCCAAATCTATCGGAGCAAACATATTGTCATATTGAAAAATTGAAAATCCGTATTTTTCGTGAGGATTTTTTATATTCTTGACTATTTTTAATTTTTTATCATCTATTTCAAACGGTATTTCTTTTCCGTCAAACAAAGATTTATAATTCAAAACAGCTCTTAATTTAAGTGCATTTGTTAATTCTTCCGAAACATCATACAGGGAATTTATAATAAGTACAGGCTCATTATCAAACCCGAAAGATATTGTGCAAGCCAAATCAAAACTCAATGACCGGTCTAAGCCCTCGGTCATATACGTCAAAAGCTCTTTTGTATCAAGAGTTCCCGCAAATTGAGAGCTTGTATTATACAAAACATTTAATCTGTATAAACTTTCTGCCATATCTGTATTTCGTGTTGTTAATTTATCAATCTTTGATTTTACTTTCAGCGCAGAATTTATAACCGACAAGAACATTTTTTCTGAATAATTTGCATCTATATAACCGTAAACATTCGCAGATAAATTTTCTGCCGAAGATAAATTCTGTGTCATTAATAATATCTGACTGTTTTCCGAAATATTGCCGATTGCTGAGATTATTTCGGAACAATTTTGCATTGAAAAATCTACAATATAAATATCAGACGGGTTTTGAATATCTTGAGTTAATTCCTGAATATTATTACAGGCAAAAAACTTGAAATATTTACTTTCCGATATTTCTTTGTATTTATTTATTAAATCGTTATTTTCCGAAATAAAAGTTATTGAACTCATAATAATATTTTATTTAGATTTGCATTTTTGGGCAAATTGCAACATTTTGGTAAGATTTAAAGAGTAGTGTGCAATATATTGCATCATGCACTACTAAGTCGCTAAGTCGGATAAGGCAGCAAGTTCATTTCAGACTATTTGAAATCCGTAAAGAACTTATCGACTTATTGACTTAACAGTCTTTCCGACTTCAATTGTTAAACCGAAAACCCCAATTTACTTTTTGAATATTGATATACAAGATGTTATAAAGGTATAATTATTTTCATTTTTATCTTTTTTAAGTTATAATTTTAAAAGATTATTTAAGTTATTTTGAAAGGTTATTTTATATGAATAAAAGTCAATCTACGGGCATGTATGTTATATTAGCCATTATCGTTGTAGTGTTTATTTCAACGATTTTTATGACAGGACCGACAACAAATACATCCGAAATATCATACTCAAATTTTTTACAAAAGCTTGAGAATAAAGAGTTTTCCAAGATTGAAAAATATGATGATATGATAATAGCCGTACCAAAAGAACAGCCGCAGCAGGAAAAGAAAACCGAAGATGAGAGTGTAAATACAACATCTCCGTTTTTACTTGCCGACAATTCGGATGGTCAGGCACCTTTGTTCCAGTATAAGGTACAAATTCCCGCAAATGACGAAACTTTAATGGATAAACTTAATGCCTCGGAAGCAGATATTTCCGTTAAAAAAGCTCCCGAATCAGGACAGCTTGTCGGAAATATAGGAACTTTTCTGATTGTCCTTTTTGCAATAATTTCTTTGGGATTGATGATAAAAGCTATTCAGGCAGGCGGTTCACAAGCAATGTCGTTTGGCAAGAGCAAAGCAAAAATGCTTTTGGACAGTAAAGTAAAAACTACTTTCAAAGACGTTGCAGGAATTGACGAGGAGAAAAAGGAACTTGAAGAAATTGTAGATTTTCTCAAAAACGGAGAAAAATATATGAAACTCGGAGCAAAAATTCCAAAAGGCGTATTGCTTGTCGGGCCTCCGGGAACAGGTAAAACTCTTATGGCAAAAGCCGTTGCAGGAGAAGCAAATGTTCCGTTTTTCTCTATTTCGGGTTCTGATTTTGTTGAAATGTTTGTCGGTGTCGGTGCAAGCCGTGTTCGTGACCTTTTCGATCAGGCTAAAAAACATCAGCCATGCATTATTTTCATAGACGAAATAGATGCAGTCGGACGACAAAGAGGTGCAGGCTTAGGCGGCGGACATGATGAAAGAGAACAAACCCTTAACCAATTGCTTGTTGAAATGGACGGTTTTGATGCAAATACAAATATTATCGTAATTGCCGCAACAAACAGACCTGACATTTTGGATAACGCTCTTTTAAGACCGGGAAGATTTGACAGACAAATTTATATCAACGCTCCCGATGTTAAAGGCAGAGAACAGATTTTGGAAGTTCACGCAAAAAATAAAAAATTAGACTCTGATGTTGATTTAAAAATTCTTGCAAAACGCACTCCCGGATTTACGGGCGCAGATTTACAGAATTTGTTAAACGAATCTGCACTGCTTGCGGCAAGAAAAAACAAAGACAAAATTTCAATGGAAGATGTGGATGTTTCAATTGACCGTGTAATTGCGGGGGTTGAGAAAAAAAGCAGAGTCCTTACGGATAAAGATAAGGAACTTACTTCATATCACGAAGTCGGTCATGCTTTGATTGACAAACTTTTACCTGATGCAAACGAATTGCATAAAGTTTCTATTATCCCAAGAGGTATGGCTTTAGGGGTTACATGGACAAGACCGAAAGATGAAAGTGTTCATGTAAGTAAAGCAAAATTACTTGCCAAAATAGCCGTTTCTTTAGGCGGCAGAGCGGCAGAAGAAATTGTTTACGGCAAAAATGAAATAAGCACAGGTGCATCACAGGATTTGATAAATGTTACCGATATGGCACGCAAAATGGTTACAGCGTGGGGAATGTCAGAAAAATTAGGTCCTATGGCTTACGGCAAAAATCAGGAAAATGTCTTTATGGGCAGAGATTTCGGACATCAAAGAGATTATTCCGAACAGGTTGCTTATGAGATTGATGAAGAAATAAAAACTATTGTCGAAGAAAGATACGAACTTGCAAAAAAACTGCTTGTAGAAAACAGAGATATGCTTGAAGCTATTTCCAAGGAACTTCTTGACAAAGAAACTATTGATGAAAAAGAATTTCAGGAAATAATGGATAGAGTCAGAAATTCAAGAGGCTAGCAGATAAGTTTTAAAAATTATTAAATCATTAGTAGTAGGGTGCAATATATTGCACCCTACTACTGTCTTTTTAATTAGTGTGAATTATTACTTTCAAATTCAGATAACAACTCTGCGGGAGTACAATTAAATCCTTTTGCAATTTTTATCAAAATTCCCATTTTAACATCTTGTTTAAGGTTTTCAATTCTGCTCAAAATAGCAGGTTCAATATCATTTTCTATGGCAAATTTATTTAAAGTTACACCCGCTGATAATCTTTTATGTCTGATAAATTTTCCAAGTTTATCGTATTGCATTTTCTCAATTATCAAATATAATAAAAATTAATTCATTGAGATTTCTCAATAGAAAGGGTTAATTTTTTTATGTTAAAAAAGACAATTTTATTCGATTTAGATGGTGTATTAAATAATTACGATGGAAAATATGATGAAAAATACATTCCCCCTATAAAAGACGGGGCTTATGATTTAATTAAGGAATTATCTGAAAATTATAAAATTGTTATTTTTACGACAAGAAACATTTTTCTTACATCAAAATGGATTATTGAAAACGGACTTGACAGATTTGTAGAAAATATAACAAATATAAAAGAACCCGCATTTCTAATAATTGATGACAGATGTATTAATTTTAATGGGGATTATGCTGAATTAAAAAGTAAAATTAATAAATTTGAAGTATGGTATAAATAAAAACAAATAATAGTAGTATTGTGAATATATTGCACTATATATGCCGAGTCGGATAGGTCGGAAAGTTGTAGGTTGGCTTTACTAAGCCAACATCATATATTTGTCGGATTGGTACCCCAAGGGCATTTTATTCTCTATGACTCAATTTTTTCGCCAAGAGAATATGGCATAAATCCTACCTAAATACTTTTATACACAAAAAATGAATTTATAATTTTTTGTTGGGCAAGTATGCCTAACTTACTGCCTAAAATTTCAAACCGGTTGTTCTTTTAAATCTATAACGTATCTTTTATATTCTGAACGATATAGTCAAAACCCAAGATTTCACCCAAATTGCCCTCGCCTTTTTCCGGCATCATTTTTTTGTTATAAAACAAAAACGGGACTTTCTCTCTTGTATGGTCTGTTCCCGTTACACAAGGATCGCAACCATGATCGGCTGTTATTATAAGTGAATCATATTCTCCCATAGCTTCTATTATAGGTTTTACATAAGTATCAATTTCCTCAATAGCTCTGCCGTAACCTTTTGCATCATTTCTATGTCCGTATAACATATCAGTATCAACAAGATTTGTGAAAATTAATGTTTTATCGGTGTATTGTTTTCCTTTTTCATAAGCAATATCTTCAAGTGCCAATTCCCCTTTAACAGCTTTAAGAGTCAATTCCAGACCCTCTTTGTTTGAACCCGTATGAATTGCATGGGTTATACCTGATTTTGAAAAAATATCTTCAATCTTTCCGATACCAATAACTTTATGACCCTGCTCTTTCAACTCATTCAACAAAGTTCTTTTCGGAACCATTGAATAATCACGTCTGTCTTTTGAAATTCTTGTCGGTTTACCATCTATAATTTTATATGGTCTTGCAATTACTCTTGCAACATTATAACCGCCGTCATCAAGTATTTTTCGTGCAATTTCACACCATTTGTATAGGGTTTCCAACGAAATCATATCCGTATCAAGCGCAATCTGAAATACGCTGTCAGCCGAAGTATAAACAATAGGAAACTTTGTTCTGTGATGTTCTTCGTTCAATTCTTCTATAATCTTTGTACCGCTTGCGGGTATATTAGCCAAAATTCCACCGCATTGAGTCTTTTCTATAAATTCATCAATAAGTTCTTTTGGGAAACCATCAGGATAAGTTGAAAAAGGCTTTTCCGATACAAGACCCGCTATTTCCCAATGACCGGTTGTAGTGTCTTTTCCTTTGGATTTTTCAACCAATGTTGCACAATAACCTTTTTGCTGTTCAACTTTTTTAATACCTTTAAAATCACCTAAATTCCCAAGCCCTAAAGCCTCCATATTCGGAACATTCAAGCCATCATTATATTCACATACATGACCAAGAGTGTTGCATTCGGGAATATCACCGAAAGCTGCACAATCATCCATTGCGCCGATACCCATTGAGTCTATTACCATTATTATTGCTTTTACGTCCATAATTTACTCCCTTACAATATAAATTATTGTAATTATATATTATCTTACAGCAAATATATCCAATACCTCGTCATTGGTGAGGGCTTTAGCCCGAAGAATCTGTTTTTGTAACAGATTCTTCGCTATCGCTCAGAATGACGTACGTTTGTAATATTTTACTGTAACGTTGTATATAGTTACCTAAATAATTGTAGCACTATTCCAAAAACTCCGCAAGAATCGTATTACTTACCAATACCCCTTGTGGTGTTAATTTATAACCGTTTTGAGTTTTTTGCAAAAGTTTTAATTGCTCGTATTTTTCTAAAATTTTTGAATATTTTGAACAAAAATCTATATTATATTTTGAATTTATCAAAGATACATCAATCCCGCACATTTTGCGAAAACCTAAGAATATTTCTTCTTCCAGTCTGTCCTGAAAAGATTCTGTGCGTTCACTTTCATGTTTTAGCGGATTTTTTATATATTCTTCTATTGTCAAAACATTCCCGTATCTTATATTGTTTTCATAACCGTGGGCAGCCACCCCGAAACCATAATATTCTTCATTATTCCAATAATTAAGATTGTGTTTTGATTCATAACCGCTTTTACAAAAATTACTAAATTCATAATGCTCAAACCCGAAGTTTTTCAATATCTCAACGGCATCAAGATACATATCTGCCTGAGTATCTTCAGACGCAATATTTTCAGGCCGATTTTTATAAAAATAACATCCTTTTTCTATCGACAATCCGTACAGAGAAATGTGGTTTACACCGAGCTTTGCCCCTTTTTTTAAATCATCATAAAACATTTTTTCTGTCTGAGATGGCAAACCGTAAATAAAATCCAGACTAATATTTTCAAATCCGGTATTTTGCGCATTTTCAACCGCCTGAATAATTTGTTGTGAATTGTGTCTGCGATTAATCATTTTTAAAATATTGTCATCAAAAGATTGTGCGCCAAGACTTATTCTGTTTATACCCGCATTATATAAACCCTTTAGATATTCCTGAGTCAGTCCTTTTTGTTCATGCCCGTCAGGATTTAATTCCATTGTAATTTCCGTCTCAGAATTTATATTAAAACATCCTATAATATCCAAAACCTCTGAAACATCCAAAAGTGACGGTGTACCTCCGCCAAAATACAATGTTTTTAAAACTTCGTTTTTATACTTTGTTTTAATTTCAGTTTGTAATAATTTTAAATAATCTTTTTTTAATTCCAATTTGTCATAAGAAACAAAAGAACAATAATAACACTTTGAAAGACAGAACGGAATATGTATATATACACTCTTTGGCATAAGCCGATTATATTATAAAAGAAAAATATTAACAAATGTAACAAAAAGATTAAGCTCTGAAAAATGACAACACCCAAATACTTTATATATGTAAGAGAGACTAAATAAAAAGAGGTAAAGAGCTATGTCTACGGCGAATTTTACAGAAAAATTGCTATTTTTCACATCACAAAAAAGCAGATTGAATAATCAACTTTCAAATATCCAAATGCAGCAATTATCTGCAACAAGGAGTGAAACAACTTCCCAGATGGCATATAACCAAAAATTGCAAGAATTATATTATGATCCTGTTTGCGGTTACGGTACTGATGAATATGCAGAAATACTTGTAGTTTTACAAAACGACCACGAATTTGAAATGGCAAGTTTAACCGCTTGGGAATCACAGTTAGAAGCACAGAAAGAAAGTGTTGAAACACAAATAAACGAAGTTACAAACTACGAATCTTCATGGCAGAAAATGTTAGCAAATAATATTAAAGTCGAATTCAGCTACGGAGGTGTAGGCGGCGGCAAATAAACATAATTAAATATTTTTCAATAAAAACCTCCGATTTAGATTCGGAGTTTTTTATTGGTTTTATGTCAAAGATGATTCGGCTCTTACGCTATTGAGTGCTATATTTACTTTTGTTTTCGGGATAATTAAGTTTTTCAGTCTTGTAAATACGTTATTCAAAGTCTGAAAATCACGTCTTTGTAATAGTTTTTCCTGTGCTTCTCTTGCACCGATTTCAAACACATCTTTAAGATATGTTGTAAATGCTCTTGTCGGTTTTTGGGCAATTAATTCCTGTACTTTAGCATATTCTGATGTACCTGCCTTTATAGGACCGATATCCGCATTCATGCTTTCATAAAGTCTTTTTGCACCTGCATCCAGTCTGTAAAATTTCGGATTGACATTCAATACTCTTGCAAACTGGTCAATATGTTCTCTTTCGTGAGTTACTGTTGATATCAGTTCGGCTTCCGGAGCAAGTTTACTTTCTGCATCAACTAAATCGACATACTTTTTCATAAGTTCTTCATTAATTGATTCTTTGAATTTTTCGCCTGTTTTTAAATCTAAATATGTATCTATATATTCCTGATTTTTCAATTCACGCTTGATACGTCTGTATCTTGAAGTTTTTGACGGTATTTTCTTTTTAAAATCATTTATGGTAATCGTACAATCATTTGCAACAGCCTGAGCCTGAGTATTTTCACCCAATGTCGCATATTTAACTTTTGGTTTTGCTTTTATTCCATGTTCTTTTGACCATTGTTCCAAAACAACTTCAGGTATTTTGTCTTTCGGAACATCATAATCATGCAGATATTGTTTAATTTGGGATTTTTCAGCGTCAGTTATCCCTTCAAGCGCAGAAAGTTCTTTTTCGACTGCTTCTTTGTAATTCATACTTCTGTATAAATTCTTATCTCCGCTTAAAAATGCTTTAAATTTTTTTACTATACCTTTTGTTGATTTAATATTATTTATTAATTCGGTATTGAGCCCTATTTTACCGTATTTTGAGAATTTTTTTATTTCTTTCAAAGCTTTTGGTACAAAAGGTGCAGACAGAGCAATATCGACAGAGTCACCGCCTATTTGTTCAAGATTTTTTCGTGCTTTGTCATAGCTGCCTGATTCGTTATTTTTGACAAACTGCGTTGTATGATAAACAGCTTTTCCCAAAGCAAAAGCCCCAAAACCCAAAGCCAGAGCAGCTCCGCCGACTGCACTCGGTACCCCGACCAAAGGCAGACTCATAAGACCTAATGTTGTTGTACCTACCACTGCTGCTGTTTTTAATGGATTTTTTACAATCGCATTCACCGTATCATCAAACTGTTTTACGATACCCCTAAAAAATAATCCCGCTCCCTCTCTAAAACCGATAGATTTATAATTACTGTCATTTTTTAAAGTTTTTCCATCTGACATGAACCGAACACTATCATTCAGTTTGTTCTTTTTAACCGATAAATTGTAATCCGTATCTCTAAGACCTACACTATTAATCATTTAACTGCACCTAAAACTTATCTAACCTATAATTCTATAAAGTATAATCGTGAAAAATTTTTGCCCGTTAGCTTTTAATTATTTAAGAAATATTAACATATAAATTATGCAAAAAAAACCGACATTCTCTTTTTTTAACCGAGTATTTTTTAAAATCGTATGATTAATAATCTTAGCGCAGATATTGGAAGTAAAGACTTGATTTCCTTTCATACAAAGTGTTCCGGTATTCGGTCAATTTTTTGTGAAAATGTCGGAGTTGAAAATAAAATAGAATAAAATATGTCTTTTTCATACCAAAGATACACCCTAAACATTTTATCTTTTCCGTTTCGGACTTCCGTATTTAATTTCAAATATATAATATTCAAATTTTAAAACAATTTCTATTGCCCAACAGGATAATAAAAATTAATTTGATATTTACATTGTTGGGCAAGTTTATGACGAACAACCGAGAATAAAACTTCGCAAATTAGAAATAATTAGCGAACGGAATGCAGGTCGGGGAGTTTCTTTGCCCCCGCTTCTTTTACCGCTAAAAAATAGGGCATGGAGTTTTTTCACAAAAGATAATATTGTTTATGCAGTTAATTACTTATATTCTTCAATTCCTTCAGGGAATTTGAACGTAACATAATACTGCGAAGCATAAGAAGTCGGAATAGCATAACTTGCCTGAAAACCTGTTATTCCGCAATCGGTTTGGTCTTTGTTTATAGAGAAAATTTCAAATTTATACAAGAATTTATCCGTTACAAATTCTTCGCTTCCGTTGCATGTCGTTGATCCCGCAGGTATATGACAGGTTAAACCGGCAGTATAACTTGCACAACCGATACTTGCTTCGGTACAGGCTCTTATGATATGAATATCGATATCAAACATTACAGGTGACTGAATAGATGCCGCATAATCTATTCTGACTTTATCCCAATTTTCTTTGTCTTTCGGATATTTTGAGTTTACATAGAATCTTGAATTTATTTCCAAAGGAATTTTATTACAAGCAGATACAGTACTCTTGATTTGAGCATGTTCACAACATCTGTCACCATATTCAATAGAATTTTTCTTTGTTAAACAACAATCGACCGAGTAAGGGTCTGCACAAACACTGCATCTGTCAGAACCAAACCATTTATGCCCTTCTGCGCAACATTCATCATTAGGGCTTGTCGGTCTTGTATAAGTACAAGGATCGCAGGCTTCTTTATCTACCCATGACGAATTTGATTCAGGCTTGCAACAATAATCATCAGGGTCTTGCGGTTCTACAACACACGGATTACAAACAGCAGAATTTCTCCATTTGTCATTGTTGCAACAATAATCATCCGCATTTGTCGGTGCTACCTGACATTCTTCCTCATCATTTTTGCCGTTACCTGTTACTTCACAATTAACCGCATCTTCCTGTCCCACAATCTTTTTATCTATTTTGCCTGCTTTTATTGCCCAGCAATCTATTAACTGTATCCTTCCACGGGCAAATACTCTCATTGCAAAAGTATCAAATCCGCTTTTCTTTTTAGTCGATTTACATTTGCCTGCCGTATTAGACTGACCGCAATTCGGTTCTTTATTCTGACCGTTTACATCTACCGTTATAAACATATAAGAATCAGGGTTATTTGCAGCAAAACTGAAATTTGTTAAAGTCCAAAACATACCGTCTTTCGTTTCAAAAGTCGCTTTATTGCCGCTATTATTTAAAGTTCCGCGTTTTATATCAAGTCTTTTTGTAAACAAAGTTATAAATTTTGTTGTAGCATCATCAACATCTTTGTGTTCTTCTCCCCAACCATCACATCTTTTATAACTTGCACCATCATCAAATCCTGCTCTTGCAAGCTGTTGAGGGTAACAATCCTGATCATTTATCAAATCACTTATAACTGTTTCTGTGGTATAAAAAGCACGTTTTGCCATTATTGTATTCTGGTCGGGAGTTAAGTTAAAAATTATAGGCATCAAAACAGCAGTTAATATTCCTATAACTCCCAATGCTATCAATAATTCCGTAAGAGTAAACGCCTTACGTTTTATCAATTCAAACATATTTTTTATACCTCGCTGCTTATTATTAATTTTAACTTATTTTTATATGAAGTGCAAGCTGTAAGGACTGCTTACAACCGTAAACAGTCCCCTTTTTGTAGTGTTTATTAGAAAAAAGTATTTATTCGGGTTTTATTTCCTGTGGCAAATCTTTTAATTTTTTGTTTACCTGATTAATTATTTCTGCATTATCAACAGCATCAGATATAAAACGATAATCATTTTCATTTGATTGAGTATAAACTTTTGATGCATCAAAGCCAAAATTTTCTTTATCTATTTTTCTGTCCTCTACCACTGCTTTTAATAAATTGCTTTCCGCATTATCAGTTTTATCAACAATAACATGTATCGGATTATTTTCTGCCTTTTTAATAGCAGGTTTGATTTGTTTTACAAAAACATCAATATCATCACCGCACTGAGCAAATTTCCTTTTCAAAATCGTCATCGCATCAGGCGTAAAACGTATTGCCATTCCAAAAGACGGTGATTGATTATTTACAGAACCATACGAACTGTTGTTTAATCCTGATATTCCTAAATTCATTTTCTTTTTCCTTTCTAATTAACACTTAAACTTCTTCTACATAAAGCTTACTAAAAAACTTTATTGCATGATTTTTTTAAAATATTACAAAAAGTTTACAAAAACAAACGGATTAAGAAAATTTCTTAACCCGTTTTTGCTTATAATTACTTGCTTTTAACCTACAATATATTTTATCAGTGTTCTGACTCCTGCCGCAGCAGAACCTTTGCAGCAAAATTCTTTCTGAGGTTTTTCAAGAAATGCTGTTCCCGCAACATCCAAATGTGCCCATTTTACATTATCTGTTACAAATTCTTTTAAGAACATGCCGGCAGCAGATGCTCCGCCGTATCTTGTGCCTGTGTTTTTCATATCAGCTACGTCACTGTTCATATTATCACGATATTCTTGCCACATAGGAAGCTGCCAATATTTTTCACCAACGAGTTTTCCTGTTTCAATTATATTTTTAATAAACTCCTCGTTGTTACCCATAATTCCCGATGCAGCAGTACCTAAAGCAACCATACATGCACCTGTTAATGTTGCAATATCAATTACTTCATCTACATTAAGTTTGCAAGCATAACACAAAGCATCCGCAAGAGTCAAACGACCTTCCGCATCAGTATTATCGACTTCTATGGTTTTTCCGTTCATAGCTGTCAAAATATCTCCGGGTTTATAAGCCCCGCACCCCGGCATATTTTCGCATGCCGCAATAATCCCGTGTACTTCAACTTCCGGTTTTAATTTTGCAACGGCTTTCATTACCCCTAAAACGCTTGCCGCACCTGACATATCATCTTTCATTGTAAGCATTGAATTTGCGGGTTTAATATCAAGACCGCCGCTGTCAAAACACAAACCTTTGCCGATAATTGCAATTCTTTTTTTAGGATTTTGAGGAATATATTTCATGTGAATAAATTTTGGCGGCTCACTGCTGCCTTTTGCCACCGCAAGATATGCACCCATTCCCATTTCTTCTATTTTTGCCTGATTAAATACTTCTGTTTCAATACCTTCAATATCCTGTGCAATTTGTGCAAGCTTTGTCGGAGTTGCAAAAGCCGCAGGCTCATTTGCAAGATTGCGGGATAGTTTCATTGATTCTGCAACCGTTATGGCTTTTGTTACAAGTTCATTTTTTACATTTGACAAATAAAGTTCAGAAATTCTGTGTTCTTTTTTAGTTTTGTATTTGTCAAAATGATAATTTGCAATATTTGCACCCAAAATAGCAGGAGCTTCGTATTCAAAACCCGTATCGAACAATATGCCGACTTTTTTTGCTTTTAAAGCGGCGCATTTTTTGATTGCTTTTGAAACGCTTTCTCTTATTGTATTTGCATTTAATTCTTTTTCTTCTCCCAAACCGATAACCAAAATATTTTCGCTCGGTTGTTGTTTATGAGTATGAATTGTGAATATTTCGCCTTTTTTACCCTCAAAATCTTCTGGCAAAAATCTGTTTGCCAAATCATTTGAAGTATCTTTATCCTTAAATTTATTAATTATAAGAACATCACATTCGGTATTTTTTACATCTTCTACTATTTTTACTTCCATAATAAAGCTCTCCTTTTTTGCTGTATTTTCACGTATGTCAAAATTATAGCACTTTTTGGAGTTTTGTTAAATTGTAAAGGAAAATGTTGTTTTATATAAAAAATGACAAAAGACCCCTTAAAATAAGGAGTCTTTTTGTCTAAATAATATTGTGACGGATTAATTTTTCTTACCGTATCTTTTGTTAAATCTTTCAACTCTACCTTCAGAGTCAAGGATTTTTTGTTGTCCAGTATAGAACGGATGGCATTTGTTGCAGATTTCAACAGTGATATTGTCCTGTACTGAACCTGTTTCTATTTCGTTGCCACAAACACATTTGATAACGGTTTTTTTATAATCCGGATGTATTGCGTCTTTCATTTCGTACCTCTTTCCTTTTCAAGATTCCAAACTTGAACATTTTAATTTCGACTACGACAATTCTACATGCTAAAACTTTAAAATCAAGCTTTTTAAAAATCAACAAATTTATTGTTTTTCAAGTAACTTTAAATATTTTTTATAATCCCTGCCCCAATCACGCATTGAAAGTATCACAGGTTGCAGGGTATATCCGATTGTTGTCAGAGTGTATTCCACTTTGGTTTTTTCGGTTTCTCTTGTTAAAATCCCGTTTTGTTCAAGTTCTCTGAGTTTTGACGCTAAAACTTTTTGAGTAATTCCTTTAACAGATTTTTTCAGTTCGTTAAAACGTTTTGTTCCCGATAAAAGCTCTGCAATGATAAGTATTTTCCATCTGCAGCCTGTCATTTTTATTGTTGTTTCTATCGGATTTTTAGGCAAATCTTTTACGTTCATAATTCCTCACTTGAAAATTTAAAAGACTCCACCTGTGCGTATTGAGTCGGCAAAATCAGTGTAATATGATTATCCGTAGCTTTTTTATCGGTTTTTATCACGGATTTTACCCTGTTTTTGTCAAATGACGGTATTTTGGAAAAATTAAATTTGCTGATTAAATCTTCGCATAAAAATTTGTATTCTTTGTCAATTTTACCCTGTTTAAAAGCAAAATTGAGAGCAAATAATATACCCGCAATTACGCATTCTCCATGGGTATATTTTTTATACCCCGTTAAATTTTCTACCGCATGTCCGTAAGTGTGACCGTAATTGAGTATTTTACGAAGTCCAGCTTCTTTTTCATCCTTATCAACAACAGATATTTTTAATTTGACACAAATTTCAATTAATTCACGCAAAACAGTAATATCTTTATTCAAAATCTTGTCTTTATGCTCATTGAGAAAATTTATAAGGTTTAAATCTTCCCTGCATTGACAGCTTTTTTCTATCAGCGCATATTTTACTACTTCGCCCATTCCGCTCAAAAATTGCTTTTGGTCAAGAGTTTTTAAGAAATTTACATTAATAAAAACGGCTTTTGGCTGATAAAAGCTTCCGACAAGATTTTTACCGAATTTTGTATTAATCGCAGTTTTCCCACCAACGGAAGAATCGGTACATGCAAGCAAAGTTGTCGGTATTTGTATATAATTTATTCCTCTCATATAAGCAGAAGCCGCAAACCCCGCTAAATCTCCTACTACTCCGCCTCCGACTGATATAATTGAATCCTCCCGTGTAAGTTTTTTAGAGAGTGCAAAGTTGAGAATTTTTATGAAATTTTGCATATTTTTTTGATTTTCACCGTCATTTACGATAAATATTTTATCCTTCGGAAAACCCAAAGTTTTTGAATAAAGTTTGTAAACAGTTTTATTTATTACAACTATATAATTTTTACCGTTGATGTATTCCGATACAGCCTCTTTCAATGATGATATATCGTGACTATTAATAAAAATCGGATAATTTGTTTCGGTTGATTTGATGTTTACTTCCAATTTACACATTGCAAAATTTCTTTCGTAATTTGTTCGACATTTTTATTATCGGTTAAAACCCTGATGTGGGCAAGTTCGTAATTTTTTTTGCGTTTTTCAAGCAGATTGTTTATTGTTTCAAGGTTCATATTATTCAAAAGCGGTCTGTCTTTTGTATTTTGCAAACGTTTTAAAATGCTTTCACCGGAAGCCTCAAGATAAATTACAACTGCATTATTCAATAACAAATTTCTGGTTTCTTCTCTTTCAAATGCTCCGCCGCCCAATGATAATATTATATTTTCATTTTTAAATACATCTTTTATGGTTTTTGCCTCAAGTTCTCGAAAATATTTTTCACCTTTTTGCGCAAATATATCTTGTATTGATAGTTTTTCATTCTGAACTATTACCAAATCCGTATCTATAATTTTTATTTTACTGTCTGCAAAAATTTTTGCCAATTCACAGGCAACTGTTGTTTTCCCTGCTCCCGACATTCCCGTTAAAATAATACTTTTCATGTAGCCATTTTAACACATTTTTAAATAATGTGATATAATTTTAAAAAAGGAAATTATATGAAAAAGATTTTTTTGTTTTTATGTCTTGTGATGTTTATTTGCTGCGGATGTGCAAAAGTTCAGAAAGAACCTGTTGCAAATACTCTTGATGACATTATGGAAAGAGGAAAAATTATTGTAGGCATAAAAACAGACACATATCCTTTCGGTTATAAAGACGAAAAAGGAAATTTCGCAGGTTATGATGTAGAACTTGCAAAACTTATTTCAAAGGGACTTTTTGGTATTGACAACAAAATAAAATTTGTACCTGTAACGGCAAATGACAGGATGATGAAACTTTTTGCTCAGGATGTTGATATGATTATTGCAACAATGTCAATAACTCCCGCAAGATTACAAATTCTTGATTTTTCAAACCCTTATTATGTATCAGGTCAGGCATTACTTGTAAGACAGGGCAGCGATATTAAAGGTCTGAAAGATTTAAACGAAAAAAAAGCTATTATCGTTTTCGGTTCAACAGGGGAAACAAGTTTAAGAGCAGCCGTTCCAAAAGCAGGAATTTTGGGTTACAAGACTTATGATGAAGCTTATGCAGCACTAAAAGCAGGTAAAGCGGATGCGATTGTTTCCGATGATACTATTTTAATAGGCTATGCTCTCAAAGACAGCAGTGTAAAACTGCTTGAAAAAAGATATTCAAGAGAGCCTTACGGTATAGCTTTCAGAAAAGGAAAAGAATCTGAAGATTTGATAAGAAGCGTAAACGGTATTATCAATGATGCCGATAGAACAGGAAAATTAAGAGAACTTCAAAGAGAGTTTAAAATTAAAAAATACTAAGGTAAATATATACAAAATTATAATAAAACTGTTTAATTTTTCGTCATTTTGAGAGCTTTTGCCCGAAAATTCTCCTGATTTTGAGAGTTTGAAGATGCTTCGCCTAAAGGCTCAGTATGACAATTCTTATTATTTTTTACCATAAGATTTGTCAGTATTAAGATAACTAGTCATAAAGTTTAATAATTTTTCTCTTTATACAGCTTTTGTCTAAAGACAAACGCCGTATTTTCTCTTTTTAAATATTTGCTTATTTATAGAATTATATTTATCAAAAAAAATTTTTATTCTATTGCTAAGGAGAATTTTTTTATGAAAAAATTTGTTTTACTTTTAGCAGTAATATTTGGTTGTAATCTTGCATTTGCAGGAAACCCGACTCTTGATAATATAGAAAAATCTTTATACGGTTTTACTTACTCTAAAGAAAGTGACTCTGCAAGACTTAATCGTATAGAAGAAAAAATATACGGACAAACTTCAAAAGATAACACCGCAAACAGAATTGCCAAATTAAAAAAAGACCTTAATACCGATTTGTGGGGGCAGGAAATAGAACCCAAAGAAGACACTTTCAAAGATGAAAGTGATTACATTGTTTATGAAAAAGAACCCGAAGAAGCAAAAACAATGGATTATCCCGTAATAAACGAGCTTGAAAAGCAAGTTTTCAAAAAAGAATTTAAAACCAAAGATATAAAAACCAGATTATCCGAATTGGAAAAAGAAACCTTCAAAAAAACTTACCCGAATGATGATTTATCAACAAGAGTAGACCGCCTGAAAGCTCAAATCAAACCGCAAAGTTTTGCAAACAACGGAATGATGCAACAAGAAAATGATTTTTATTCGGATAATTTTGATAAACTTGCACAGAATTATCATCTTGACCAGTATGGCGCAGGTCCTTTTGATTATGAGTTTTATGACGATTCTTTTCAGGATTTTCAATACAGCAAACCTCAATCGCATAAATCATCTTTCCAAAACACAAAACCTTTAAACCTTTCAAAAATAGAAAAACAACTTTATCATAACAAATTTGAAAACCAACCGACATCTCAAAGGCTTACAAGAATTGAAACAACCATTTTCGGAACAAGCTTTCCGAATGATACCAACAATGAACGAATGCAAAGACTTTCAAGTGCAATACAGGCACAAAAAACCTCTCGCAAATACGACAGCAACAGATTTAATCAAAACATGGCAACAGCAGTTCAAATCGGTACCCTAATTCTAATGGTGCTTGCATGTATTCTCTAAATTTTAGCTATCAATTCTTTTGTTTTAATACGGACTTCTTTATCTATTTCGAAAATTTCATCTACTGACGGATCTTTTATAACAGGATGATTTTGTGTCATTTTACGGGTTATTTCATATATATCCGCAAGTTTTATTTTTCCGTCAAGAAAAGCAAAAACACATTCTTCATCTGCTGCATTTAAACAAACCGTTGCACTTGTACCTGTTTTACCTGCTTCTATTGCCAAAGAAAGTGACGGAAATTTCTCATAATCAGGTTGTGAAAAATCTAATCGTGCAATTTCACTAAAGCTAAAGCTCTTTGTTTTTATCCCATTTAATCTTTTCGGGTAAGTAATTGCATACTGAATCGGTATGTGCATACTTGGCAATCCCATTTGTGCAATTACACTGCCGTCTTTATATTCTATTGCCGAATGAATTACACTTTGAGGATGTATTACAACTTCAATATCATCATAATCCATATTAAATAAATGATGCGCTTCTATGATTTCAAGTCCTTTATTCATCAATGTTGCACTGTCTACGGTTATTTTTTTGCCCATATTCCAACGGGGATGTAAAAGAGTTTGTTCAACTGTTGCTTGATGCATTTGTGCGATTGTTTTATTTAAAAACGGGCCTCCGCTTGCGGTAATTATCAATTTATCAACAAATTGTCTGTCTTTTATACATTGGTGTATTGCACTATGTTCACTGTCTACCGGAAGAATATTGACTCCGTTTTCTTTTGCTTTTGACATTACAATATCTCCTGCCATAACCAGAGTTTCTTTATTTGCAAGAGCTATATCAATTTTATTTTCTATTGCTGTCAGAGTCGGTTTTAACCCTATTTTCCCCGAAACTGCAACAAGAATTACATCATTTTCTTTATCCGAACAAATTTCTTGTAGTCCCTGTTGTCCGTATAATACTTTTATTCCGGATGGTTTAAAAGACAAATCATTAGAACAAACATATTTCGGTTTAAATTTTTTTATCTGAGCTTCAAGTAATCCGGTATTGTTTCCCGCACTCAGGGCAACTATTTCAAATTCATCTTTCAATGCTTCTATAACTTCCAAAGCCTGAGTGCCGATAGAACCCGTTGAACCCAAAATACTTATTTTTCTTTTATTTTTATCCATATTGTAAATAATTATAACATATTAAATTACATGCGCAAAAAAAAATTTTTTTTGTTTTATAAATAAAAAAACAAGGAGAAAACCATGAATAATGTGTCTTTTCAGGGAAATATAACAGTCACAACCTGGAATCGTGCAAAAAGTACATTTAAAGAATATCCGACATCAGCTGCTCAGGATAAACTTATCAAAAAAGTTGTAAGAGATATGGGTGAACCCGGTGTATTGCTTCCTCTGTCAAAAAGAAACTCAAACTTTTTATTTAAACTGATTGAAAAAATTATTAATAAACCAGTTAAAAATATCAACAACGAAAAAGTTTTATACAATGGCGGTGACAATATTGTATTTTCTGACAAAAACCCTGCTTTATTTGACGGGGTAAGAGTCGAAATTGATTTATAATTTTTAAAAAGATTTTTTTTGATAAAAACCACAGGTATTTTGTGGTTTTTATTTTTTGTCTGTTTTTTCCATCCATTCAAGCATTGGTCTTATTTCACCATATTCAAGGTTGTAACTTTTTGCCAGTTCACTTGTAAAAACCCTGTCTATTCTTAAATTTATTTTCGGTACATCAGAAATATTTAACATATTTGTTTGTTCATCAAAATATTCTGAATAATTCAAACCGTCATACACACAATCAGGAAGCCTTACATAACCCTCTTTGTCATCATAATAACAAAGCCCGAAAGTTCTGCAAATTATGCCTCTGTATTTGTATACACAACATTCGCCATTTATTAAAAATGGACAAACATGCTCAAATCTTTTATTTTTTGTATCCTTTTTATCAAGTAAAAGCCTTCTTATATTTTGCTGAACAAGAATTTTTGTTTTTTCATCCAAGGCTATATAACCTTGAGTTAAATAGGAAAATTCCAGCCATGAAATCGGATAATCTCCTTTTGAACAACAATTGCAGCAACCCCGTTCACACTTTATATATTTTTTGTGAGAATTAAATAAAAAATTTATCATTTCATCTAAATCATTTAAAAATTTTTCATAATTCTCTAACATACTCTAAAGCCCCTTTATTAAAACGTACCTTTTTCCTTTTTTAAGCGTTTTGAATTTTAGTTTTTTTTGTATTTTATTCAGATTTTCTTTTTTTAATATTACAACATTTTTTGTTTTTTTCAAATCCTGTTCTATTAATTTTACATCAGCATCAGGAGAATTATAATCCACTAATTCATCATTATAAAAAATCAGCGAATATTTTCTGTTCATTGCATTTGCAGATATTGTATAATCATGCTTTTGTGCATATTGCGCAAATTCTACAAGTTCTTTTTGACCAAACTTATAATCGGTATTATAGATTTTATCCGTACCAAAAGCAGAAACTATTGCCATAAATATTACATAAACAGCAAAAATCTGCTTTCTTTGTTTGTATTTCAATAATAATAAGGTTGTTGTGCCAAAAACTATTAAAATTACTGAAGAAAATAACCATAATTTTGATACAATTTCATATATTTCCGCACTTAAAAAAATCGGTGCAAAAAAAGCCAGAGAACCTGCGATTAATGCTAACCAGCCAAAGATTTTTACGGAAATATCAATGGGGCTTACATATTTTTTTTCATCTGTATAATCAGCCCACACAAGCCCCATTGTAAGCGCAATCGGATAATATAACGGCAAAATGTATGTTGCAAGTTTTGTAGATGACATTGAGAAAAATACTAAAATCCATAAAAACGCTATTTTTAATAAAAATACCAGTTTTTGTGAATTGTCAAACTCTTCAAATTTTGAACGATGTAAAAAGCTTTTTTCGGTAAACCACTTTTTCAGCTCTGAAATAAGAGTGGTTATCCCCGACAAAACCCAAGGTATAGAACCCCATAACAAAATTAGCAAATAATAATAGAAAGGTTGTTTTCTGCCGATTTCATTTGAATTTATAAATCTTTCCAGATGATGTTTTACAATATATTCATTAAAAAACAAAGGATTATGGTTTATCAGCATATAAATGTGCCATGGAAGTACAATCAGTAAAAATAAAAATACGCCTATGATAAAATTTTTTAACTTAAATATTTCTTTAAAACTTTTTGTTGCAAGAGATACAAAAAAAACAATCCCGAAAGGTACAACAAACCCCGGAATACCTTTTGCCATAACAGCAAGTCCGGAAAAAATATACAAAAACCACCAATAATATTTTTTATGACTTTCCGTACAAAAAAATGTATTAAAATAACTCAATACAGCAAGGGCTGCAAAGAAAAACAATACTATATCAAGAATTGCATATTTTGCCATTATTATAAAAAACAATGAAGTTGAAAGAATTAAAGCCGAATAAAATGCAACTTTTTGGTTTATCCATCTTTTTACCGAAAAATAAACACAAAAAGAAAAAATACACCCGAGTATAGAAACAGGAAACCGTGCACTAAATTCATTTATATGTCCGTTAAAAAGTTTAAATGATAAACATTCTATCCAAAAATACAGCGGCGGTTTTTCAAAAAAGTATTCTCCGTTTAAATAAAGAGTTGTATAATTTTTTGACAAAAACATATCTCTTGCCATTGCAACATATCTTGTTTCATCAACGTCCATTAAATAATAATTTCCAATTCCGCTAAAAAAAATAAAATAAAATAATATGGCAAGTATGACAATGGAAAAAATTTCCGTATGCCGATTATAAAAATTTATTATTTTATTTTTATTTATTAAAATAAGATTTAACATTTTTCTTTTTGTTCAAAACTCTGTAAAAAACTTGTTAAAAATTTTTTGTTTTCTACATGTTTTTTTTCAGATTTTTTATTTTTTGTTTTTTTCTACATTTTCTATTTTTTTATTATATTTTTTCTACATTTTTTTTACAAGCTGTATTTTAATATATTTTTGTTTTTTCAGACTTTTCTACAAATATTTTTTGTTATTATCATGATTAATATTATTTATATTTTTATATATTATTTATTAATTAGGTATCAATATACAATGTTACAGTAAATAAAACCTGAAACTGTCATGCTGAACTCGTTTCAGCATCTTTTATTTATGAGTCCTTAATTAGATTCCGAAACAAGTTCGGAATGACAATATGACTTAATTTTCGCTATAATTACTGTAAAATAATATATAATTACCTTTAATTATATATAAACTACCATCTTACTTTTTCAATAAGCTCGATTTCATATCCGTCAGGATCTTTTATAAAGGCAATAACAGAACCTTTACCCGTTAAGTCATAAGGTTCATATAAATATTCCCAGTTGTATTCTTTTAATTTTTTCGAAAAATCTTCCATAGATTCAACAGCAAAAGCAAAATGACCGAAACCTGTTCCGACATCATATCCGTTTTGCGGAGTTTCGTCATTATATGTTAATTCTATTTGTTGTCCTGAATTTTTGTCTGTCAAAAAATATAATTTGCAATCTTCAAGTCTTTTTTCTTTTTCCAAAACCATTCCAAAAAGTTTTGTGTAAAAATCAAGACTTTTTTCAACGTCTTTTACCCTAATCATTGTATGCAATAATTTCATAAATAACCCCCTCATAAAAATATATAAAACAATTCTATTGTAAATTATAATGAAAAACAATAGCAAAAAAAAATATTATGTGATTTGATATATTTACAGGTATGAATATTCAGAAAGTAAACATTTTTTCATCAAAAATTGCATTCGGTCGAAAGTTAAGAAAAGACGAAGAACAGGATTACAGAGAAAATACAATAAAACCGGCTCTTGATTTTCTTCAGACTAAAGAACTGGCAATGATAATACACGGAACATCTTATCCGCAGGATAAAAATGATATCGGTGTAGGGTCTCCTTACGGAAAAATTGCGGCGCAGCTTATTCCGTTTGAAATATTACACGGTTTTAATTCAAATCAGCTTGGCCCTGTCGGAGAGTTAAATTCCGTTCGTCAATATTCACCATATAAATCATCAGTCGAAACAAAAAATACTTTGTTTATAGATTTTGAAAAATTAACAACAAAAGAATACGGAAATTTGTTAAACTGTGAAGATATAGAAAATCTGACAGAAAAACCGCTTCAATCCGATAAAAATTATGCCTATTCAAATTTTGCAAATGCGTTTGCAAACAATAAAAAACTTCTATCAAAGGCATACAATAATTATGAAGAAGGGATAAAAAATAACAATCCCGAAATATTAAAACTTCAAAAAGAACAGGAAAAATTTGAAACAGAACAATGGGATAGTTTGAATTATGCAACACTGTTTCATATTCTAAAAATTCATAACGGAACGGATGATTTCACAAAATGGGATAAAATAGACAGAAATCTTAATATAAACAACAACGATGACCAATCTATAAAAAGAATGGCTTATTTAAAGAAGGTTTATGGAGAAGAAATGAGTGAATATCGTTTTGGTCAATTTTTACTCGATAAACAGATAAAGGAAAACACACAATTCAGAAAAGGTCTTGATTTTAAATATATCAGTGATATGCTTGTCGGGTTTTCACCCGCAGATGAATGGGCGCATCAGGATTTATTTTTAAAAGGTTACAGAATGGGTTGTCCTTACGGTGGTCCAAATGGCGGAATACAAAAATGGGATGTTCCCGTACTGAACCCGAAAAAACTTTTTAATTCTGACGGAAGCCTTGCGCAAGCAGGAGAATATCTTAAATACAAACTCGATGACGCTTTGACAGACTTTGAGAATGTAAGAATAGACCATGTATTAGGACTTGCAGACCCGTATATTTATGAAGAAAACGGTACACGCTGCGGAAATATTTCAACAATGCCAGATATAGACCCTGACCGAAACTATGAAAAAGTACTTGAAAAAATAATATTACCGACTTTAAAAGAACACGGATTAGATAAATTTACTCCTGTTTGGGAAGATTTAGTAACGGATACTCCTGTTTTTAACAGAATTTATCATGATGAAAATCATCTTCCCGGGATAACCCAACTTGAATATAAAAAAGCAGAAGGAATGGAAAACTCTCCAAATTGGACACTTATAGGTTCTCATGATTCAGACCCTGCAAATTTAATGATAAAAAAAGAATGGGTAAGAAATAATGAAGCGTGGAACCCAATGTATCTTGCAGGTGTTTTGAATGCAGCACATGACAGCAGAGAATACTGTAAAAAAATAGATTTTAATGATTCGGAAAGAGTAAAAGCAAAATTTGCTGAAATGTTTATGATGGGTAAAAAAATACAAGTATCATTTGCTGATTTCTTTGGGATAGAAAAAACTTACAATGAAGGCGGAAATGATGCAAACCCCAATAATTGGAAACTAAGATTAGATAAAGATTTTGAAGGTAAATATTATAAAAACTTAGCATCAGATAATCCGACAGCAATGAATATGCCTGAAATTCTAAAACTTGCCGTAAGAGGGAAAACAGATATGTCAATAGCAAGGGGTGAATATGATGCTTTTGACAAAGCACGCAGAGCAGAAAAAATTATTGAAAAACTTGAATATTACGAAAATATTTTAAAAGAAAAAGAATAAAAAATAAATTTTCAGAAATTAGTATCTTGAAAAAGTTCCGACATCATGAAATTTGCTAATTTCTCTTAAATATTGAGCCAAAGCTTTATATCCGCTGTAAATTTCATTTGAAACAGACGCATAGCAGCTTGCTTCAAGATATTTCAATTCATTTACTCTTATTTGTAAAATATTATCAGAATCTTGTCTTTGTTGTTCATCTTCAGATAATGACCATTTTTGCAAAAGTGTTAATTCATTATACATTTGCTGCATTGTGGTAAATTCCAAAACATTAAAATCATATTTTTCAAGTAAAGCCTTTTCAGTGTTAGAAATTCTGTTCAGACTTATTTGGAATTTAAAAATCTTTTTTATAACCATATAGTTATCGGCAATTTTTTTATGTGAAAAAGGAACCATATTTTTTGCAAGCAAAGCTGCAACGGAACGAGAAGTAAATGTGTCGTGTTCGTTTGAGAATGCACTTTTTGAAGTTAAATCAAAATCGGATTTGTTTTCTAACATATTGTCCAACATGTTCCCTCCACAAACGATAGTAGTCTAATCATGAATATTTGTCATGATGTAAGGGCAAATTTTTTACATTTTTTAAAATAAAAAATATTTTGACTTTTATAAAAAAATCCTTAAACAATTTATGTCAAAAATCATTCAAAAGGATGACAACATCAGGTAGTAAAATATGGTACAAATAAGGTACCGGACTTGTAAAAATAATTAGTAGAGGTAGATACTGTAAATGGGATTGAGTCTTAATAACATAATACAAAGACCTTATGTGAACCAAGACAACAGAAACGGAGTAAAAAGACGCAACGAAGAAGAAAAAAATCTTACGTCAAACGCTCAGCGTGAAGATAATGCCAATCAAAATTCCAGAAGCAAAGGACTTGATTACAGAGAAAAACCTCAACAAAATACTTATGTTCCGAATTATGCAAAGAATTTTGCCGCGAGTGCATACAGTAATGTAAATATTCATACAATGCCTGCGGCTCAGAATAATGCAACCTCCTATGTTCAGAATACGGGTGAAAATAGTACACAAAGCATTAATTCCCAAATAAATATTGCACAAATATTAAAAGATTTCAGAAATACAGCCATTGCAATCGGCACCCCTGAAGATATTTCCGAAGAAGTGAACGGTTATGTTGCACTCATAGAAACTCAGGTAAAAAAAGAAAACCCGAATGTCAGAATAATCAAATCTAACCTGAAAAATGCCGCATCATTATTAGACGGTCATATTTCAGAAACTCTGAACAAAGAATCAAAAGTTGTTGAAAATTGGGTCGATACTTTATTTTTACAAAAAATTAATTTTAAATATGACGAAAACGATATTAACGAAAGATTTTTGGTAAAATTTCCTGACGGTTCAACAAGCAAAACAAAACGTCAGGAAGAATTACAGGAAACAGCACAACAAGAGCCAACCCCGACACAGGATACAACAAAAGTTATTCCGATTTCCGTTGCAGGTGAAGCTGGGGTAAAAATTCCTCAGGATAAAGAGTTAAAATCATTGTTTATACAGGCAAAGAAATTTGCTTACGCTCAAGACCCCGAAAAAGCAATAAAAGCTTTTGAAAAAGCTCTTAATCGTGCAAACGAAATTGATGATACAGAAACTTCAGGAAAAATATATTTTGAAGTGGGTAAAATTTATGATGAACATGATTATCTTCCACAGGCTTTGAAAAGTTACCATCAGTCAATAAAACTTGCCAAAGATGAAAACGTAAAAGCAAAAGCATACTATTCAATGGCACAGATTTATGATGATGTGAACCAAATTACACCTGCTCTAAATCATTATGCAAGTGCGGTATCTCATGCGGGAGAAGCTGAAAATCTTCCGGCACAGAGTGCATCTTTGACCAAGATGGGTAATATTTATACTGATATGTATGAAAAAGAAGCTTTTGATTATTATGATATCGCAAATGATATTGCCAACGAAACGGAAAATAATAATTTAAAAGGTTTTGTATCTTCAAATATCGGTAAAGCATATTTAAAATTTGAAGAACCGGAAAAAGCCTTAAAGTCTTTTTCAGAAGCGGTAAAAGATTACACTCAGGGCGAATCACCGTTAAAAACAGCACAGAATTATGAAGCTGCAGCGGATATAATGGTAGAGTTTAACAATATAGAAAAAGCTCACCGACTTTTGACCAAAGCACAAAAATATGCACGTCAGACAGAAAATATTGAATATATGAATAATCTTAGCAAAAAAATTAACCAGATAGAGGAGTTGTATGTCTAACAATGATTATGTTCAGGCAATAAGTTTGCCGGCGGATTTTATGGGATATATTATCCCATCGGATGACCAAAGCGAAAATATAAGTTTGTGGGGATATATCAAATCGTTTTTACAATTTAATACTTCAATGTGTGATTACAGATTTTAGGTCAAAGTTCTTGACAAAGAGTATTTAATATGTAGAATGTTTATACACGATAAAAATTGTTTTGGAGGAGTGCCAGAGCGGTTGATCGGAGCAGTCTTGAAAACTGTCGAACGTGCAAGCGTTCCGTGGGTTCGAATCCCACCTCCTCCTTATAAAGTGCAGATTGACTTATGTCAAGCCTGCACTTTATTTTTGAGTGTGTTGATTTGAATCCGCTTTTTTGTGGGTTGCGCGAGTGAACCAAGTGTATTTGTCGAGTTAGTGCGGTTCATGAATTTTGATGTTTCTTTTTTATAAAACCCCCTATTTATAGGGGTTTTGGCGGTCGGAAGTTTAACTATACCAAAAAAACCGATTTACTCAGATTTACTCATTATTTACTCTCACCGGTCGCTTACTTTCCAATAATAGTACGAAATTTTTTAGAGCGGTTTTTTTGGAATAGAGCGGTTTTTTTGGTAAAGTTCATTGTTCAAATTTTATAAAATTTAATTAGAAATTTTAAGACACATAGCAACACAATGGTCGGAAGTTGTGTTCCATTTATTTGTCTTCAGAGGTAATGTTGTTGTGCCATGAATAATATATATATAAATATAAAAGATGTAGCAGAAGCAAAGGGATTAAAAAGCACCCGTTCTCTTCGTTTAGAATTAAATAAATCTGAAAGTAAATATATTTCAAGAGAGGTTACAGTTAATGGTGGTACTTCTTATGAAATATTGTTTTCAAGTTTAGAACCTGAACTTCAGGATAAATTAAGAAAGAATGAGAAAAAATCAAACAAATCAATTCAATTTAATTACAGAAGATATTTTGAAAGGACGATTCAATGAAAGACAAAGTATTAAAATTATGCCGCCGGCTCAAAAAATGTACGCTTAGTGATTTATTGTCATTAACCGAAGAAAAAGAGTATATCGTAAAATCAACTCTTTCATATCTTGAAAACAATGGTTGCATTAAGTTAAATGATGGTTTAATTGTATTTATTCAAAATCCTCAACAATCAAATATTGAACAAAAAAAACTAAAGACCGTTTTTATAATTTAATTAAAAACGATTTTAATAGGTTTTTTTCGTAAATTTATTTATGAAGTAAATTTAAGGCATATTTGCAAGCGATTTTACACGAATATAATTGAATTATAAAGATTAGAGATTGCTCCTGTGGATAAGCAACCCCTCCATGTGGGTTAGCTTGGCTGTGGAACAAAATTGCCATGCATGGCAATTCTAATTTTTATAGTACAGGTGTATAACAGCTTGTATGTCCCCAAGATTATACAAGCGGAGAATTGAAAAGTATGGAAATTTGTGCCACTTGCAAAAAACAACTTGTAATGAAATCTATTATTGCGGTTATAGACCTCAAAACAAAAGATATTGCAGACGGACTCCATATTTCACCAAGCCTCATTATCGGATTTTTTCTTTTAGGAAAATTTAATGATTGTTCATCCTTGAGTTTTGAATATCCTGACTTTATATGTTTTCTTGACCGAGCTATTGTCAATTCTTCTAATAATTTAAAGAAATTTGCATTTAAATTATTTAGTAGATCATTTTTATCTCGATTGTCATCTTTTGACCAATCAACATATTTTTTGTTAGCAACTTTTATTGCACCTTCTATGCTTGGAATTTGCATTGTTTCTGCAAACGCTTTATCATCATCGAGTGAGATAAAACGAATTTGATTTTTTAAATCATTTAGAGATGTATTAACAGGGGTTGCAGATAATAACAATACTTTCGGCTGTCTTGCACCATTTTTTATGATATCATTCATTAATTTATCGTAACGACTTATTTTTGTAATATTCCCAAATTCATCAGTTTTACTTCCTGTAGCATTTCTAAAATTATGAGATTCGTCTATTACAACAAGATCAAAATTACCCCAGTCAAAATCTTTATTGCGTACCTCTGCGGTTAAATCCGTATGGAATTTTAACGTAATTTTCAAACCATCATCTTTAAAAATATTTTTTATGTGATTTGCGGTATATTTTTCCCAATTATTTTTTAGTCTTGCAGGAGCTAAAACCAATACACTCGGCTTCCTTTGACATATAAAGTATTGAATAACCCCTAACGCTGTAAATGTTTTACCTAAACCGACACTATCAGCAATAATACAGCCATTATATTTTTTCATTTTATTTATTGCCGATTTAACAGCATCTTTTTGGAATGGATATAGGGTTTTCCAAATTTTAGTCTCTATGAATTTTTTATTCTTTTCAATGTCTTCTAATTCGTTAGATTCAATTTTCTCTTCAAATAAATGATATAAAGTTTTATAATAAACTTGTTCCGGCGAGTTTTCTTTATAAATAGCCTCAATGTATGCTAAAATTTCTTTTTTTGCATCTTCTGTATTTTCAGTCCATAGTTCATTAAACCATTCTTTTAAATCTTTTTTACTATTATCACTATCAATGATTGTATTTAATTCAAAATTAGAACATTCATTAATTCCAAGACCACAAGTTGTAAAGTTTGAACTACCAACAATGGCATCAACAGCTCTATCATTATGTTCTTGTTCTATATGATACATTTTCCCATGTATTAGAGTTTTGTGATTATCTTTTTTAGGTGCTGTTCTTATCTCAATATTACTTTGCTTTAACCATTCATAGCATTCTTTTCATTTCTATAAATCTTTCTTCTTCCGTTGCATCTTGGAATTTCCCTTTTTTGACATCTGAAGATAACGGTGTATCGGGAAATAATGTTAATTCTGAAGCATAAACCATTGTCGGATGTAGTTGATTTATCACCTCTGCTGATTTTTGTGCGTGGCTCAATCCGTAATTATGTCCGCCTAAACCGCCTAAAAAATTTAGAATATATGGCATTCCTGCTTCGTCTAATTTTTTCATATAATTGACAACATCTTGTGCTTTATATCCTTTATTCATTCTTTGAAGAAGATAATCATCTCCTGTTTCATTACCGAAATAAAAATTTGAATAACCTTGTTTAGTAAGTTCTTTTAATTGTTCAACGGTTTTATTTCTTAAATTATCAACCCTTGCATAACCTCCTATTGTTTCAACATTCGGAAGATATTTATGTATCATATCCGCAACTTCCATTAAATAATCATAAGGGGCAATAAAAGGGTCTGCTCCTTGCAAAAAAATCCTGTCGAAATTCCCTCTTGAATACATAGATAGTTCTTTTATATCTTCTTCAACTTCTTCAATAGGGCTGATTTTAAATTTTGCATCCTTATAAAACGTACAAAATTTGCATTTTGAATGCGAACATCCGCTTGTGATTTGTAAATAAGCGTCAGATGCTTCGTAAGGCGGTCTGTTTATTTCTGATGAAAATTTCATAATTTATCTCCTTTTTATTTTTATATTTCGCTATTTGTCGATATGTTACATTAAAAAAATTTTATATTGTTTCTCTTAAGTATTCAAGAAACTCGTTGATAACTTTTTCGTTGCGTCTGAAATATGTCCATTTGCCGTGGCGCTCGGATATAATTAAGCCTGCTTTTTGCATAATATCAAGATAATGCGAAACGGTAGACTGCGCAATTCCCGTTTTTTCATAAATTGAACCGCAGCATACACCACCTTGCAAATCAATATCCTTACTTAAATGAATACCTTGCGGCGGAAAATTCTCTTTTGGATTTTTCAACCAATTAAGAATGTTCAATCTTGTTTCATTCGATAGCACTTTAAATATATCAAGTAATTTTTCGTTATCCATACTTATATTATATCGACATTTATCGAAATGTCAATATTGACAAAAGAAAATTATATGAATATTATAAAAACAGGAGGGTAAAATTATGCCGGAAAAATTAATAAAAGGTATTCATCATTTAAGTTTAAGATGTAAAAATTTAGAAAAATACAATGAAACCGTACATTTTTATAGAGATATTTTAGGGTTAGAAGTGTTTAAAGAATTTGAAATGAACGGCTCTCCTGTTATGATGTTAAATTCAGGCGGTGGTTGTATTGAAGTATTTGCGGATGCACGCATTGATATGCCAACAGGAATTGTGCAGCATTTTGCCTTAAAAACTGATGATGTTGAAGCTTGTGTTGAAGCAACTCAAAAAGCAGGGTATAA
>ERZ842401.701-NODE-701-length-49293-cov-8.433628_pt1 | contig 49293 bp, 34 predicted proteins | sample MGYA00521270_ERZ842401 | MGnify/ENA primary metagenome ERZ842401 (study PRJEB31892, sample SAMEA3878208) | bioreactor metagenome | biome: Moose rumen | place: Sweden | collected 2011-10 | study: EMG produced TPA metagenomics assembly of the PRJEB12797 data set... | reverse complement strand
AAACCTCACCCTTGTCGTTGACCCAGGTCACGCGGAAAGTGAAGATACGGTCGGGCTCAACAATGCGCTCGACAATCTTGGCAGCCTCGAATTCGGGGTGCTTGTTGTATTCTTCTTCGATGGTTTCCAGGACTTCGCGAACGGCCTGCAAATACTCATTCTCACCAGGATGTTTGGCCTCCAGGTTGGCCATGATTTCATTTACTTTCATATTATTGAAATTTAAAAAAATAGGTTAGTTGTAATAATTTTTTTCGCTTTTGAAAGCGGGTGCAAAGGTATAAAATTTATTGATATCCGCAACGGGGAAAAAATAATGTTTTTTTAGATGAATTCCCGTTGCGATATCCCCTCGAAAAATCCACAATAAAACGATGACCGGTCTGTAGCGCCGCGCCTCGGCGCGGCTCCGCACCCCTGCGATTGGCACCGGGAGATTTGACGCTGATTTGCAATGATGGTGTAAAAAGGCTATTTTTGCCGCCCGAAACGAATGTTAGATGCAACCAGTCCAACTCTCTGACCATTTCACCTACGGTAAACTGCTACGCTTCACGGTCCCCTCGATGATTATGATGATCTTCACGTCGATATACAGCGTGGTGGATGGACTCTTTGTGTCGAATTTGGCGGGCAAGACACCCTTCGCCGCCCTGAACCTGATTTTCCCATTCCTGATGTTTCTCGGAATCGTGGGCTTTATGTTTGGCACGGGCGGCAGCGCTTTGATAGGCAAGACATTGGGAGAAGGTAAACCCGAGAAAGCCAACCGCATTTTCTCCCTGCTGGTCTGTTCGGGATTCCTGGCCGGTACCCTCTTCGCCATCGTCGGATGGCCGTTGCTGGACAACATCTCCCGCCTGCTGGGTGCTGATGATGCTATGGTGGACGACTGTGTGATGTACGGACGCATTTTGCTGATTGCCTTGCCATTTTTCATCCTCCAGATTATGTTCCAGGAACTGCTGGTCACAGCCGAAAAACCGCGCTTGGGACTGCGCGTCACCCTGGTGGCCGGCGTCTTGAATATGGTGCTCGACTATCTGCTGATTGCTGTCTTTGGCCTTGGCTTGAAGGGTGCGGCGTGGGCTACGGCCCTCTCGCAGATGTCGGGCGCGCTGATCCCTCTGATCTACTTTCTCTTCCCGAACAGCTCCCTGCTCCGTCTGGGGCGCCCGGAATGGGATGGTGCCGCTTTGCGACAGACCTGTTTCAACGGAATGAGCGAATTCTTCTCCAATGTGGCCAACACGGTGGTTTCCATGTTGTATAACTATCAGTTGATGAAATATATAGGGGAAGATGGCGTGGCCGCTTTCGGGGTCGTGATGTATCTGGCGTTTGTCTTCGTGGCTATTATGATTGGCTACAGCATTGGCTCTGCGCCCATTGTGAGTTTTCATTACGGGGCGGGGAACAAGCCGGAGCTGAAGAATGTGTTCCGCAAGAGTGTGATGCTGATTGCGGGCATCGGGGTGCTGCAGTTTGTCCTCGCGCAGCTCCTTGCCCGCCCACTGGCGCATATCTTTGTGGGTTATGACCGCGACCTGTGCGATCTGACCTGCCGTGCCCTGCGCATTTACAGCGTGTCCTTCCTGCTGATGGGCTTCAACGGCTATGCATCGTCTTTCTTCACCGCGTTGAACAACGGGGTGGTGTCGGCCGTGCTCTCCACCAATCGTACATTGGTGTGCGAAACCTTGGCGGTCTTGCTCTTGCCGCTCCTCTTCGGCGTTGACGGCATCTGGTTCGCCATCATCTTCGCTGAATCCACCGCTCTGCTCCTGACCGCCTCGATGTTGCTGAAACACAGACTCCGTTACGGATATTGAGAGAGGGACCATCACCATTTCCCCACCACAACCGCCGCCCCCGCCACATATGTAGAGACGCGCCGTGGCGCGTCTCCGCGCCCCCGCGTTTCACCCGCGATTGGGTATGGGGAAATTTCGGCGTTTTTTTTCTCTGTTGAATCAATTCAGATATTGGAAAATTTGTATTTTTGCAAACTGAAAATACAAATTATTCGTATTATGAGTTCTCAAAATAATGTGCTGAAATTAATATGGGAATCCACAAGGACCGTCTTTACCATCCAGTCTTTGGTTATGATGACAGGTATTGCTGATGGTGTGAGATTGACGAAAATGCTGAACTATTATGTCAAGAAAGGAGAAATCCTTAATCCAAGACGCGGAATTTACACGAAACGCATTTTCAATGCGGAAGAGTTGGCTTGTTCCATTTTCCATCCGTCTTATCTCTCACTGGAGTATGTTTTGGGGCAGGCAGGGGTGATTTTCCAATATGACTCTGCACTGACCTCTGTGAGCTATCTTTCCCGAACGGTGGAAGTTGGCGCACAAAAGTATTCTTTCCGACAAATAAAGCCCGAATTATGGTTGGGTGGAGAAGGAATTGTGCAAAAGGATAATATTTGTATTGCCTCTGCGGAACGGGCGTTTTTGGATATGGTATATTTAAGTGCAGGGAATTGTTATTTTGACAACCTTCGACCTCTTGACAAAAAGAAAATCAATGCTTTACTCCCTTCTTATTGTTCCAAATCATTGGTTCAACAAACAAAATCAATCCTAAATATTTGATATTATGGATATTGCCAAACATCGTTATTTTATGATGCAAGTCTTGCTTGCCATTTTTCGTGACAAAGAACTCTCTGTACAACTTGCCTTTAAAGGTGGAACCTCGTTGATGTTGTTTCATCAGTTGCCCAGGTTTTCCACAGATTTGGATTTCAACTTGCTGGATGACACGAAAGCAGAGAGTTTATTCCGTGCGTTGCACAACCTGCTGTTGAGGTTTGGGAAGATTGATGACGAGGCAATGAAGTTTTATGGCCCTTTGCTGGTCCTCAATTATGGTGGGGGTAACCGTATGCTGAAAGTTGAGGTCTCCTCACGGTATTATGACAACCATTACGAAATCAAGACTCTGGCGGGCACGGATGTGCGGGTAATGACTCTTCCTGATATGTTTGCCCATAAGCTTTGTGCCTTGGGGGAGCGTATCACTCCTCGTGACATTTTCGATGTGTGGTTTTTCCTGCAGAAGGGTACGGCCATCAACCCGAATATTGTCCGACTGCGCACGGGAATGGGTGTTGCAGGCTATGCCTCACAGTGCGCAGAAAGTATAAGGAAGACAAGTCCAAAAGTCTTGATGCAGGGAATTGGCGAGCTTATAGGGGATGAAAAACAAAAAAACTTTGTGAAAAGTCATCTGATTGAGGAGACAGCCTCTAATCTGGAACTATTTGCCCTGTCTCCTATTATATCAGATCAAACAATGACCGAACGGATGCGGTTGCTTACTGACTATCCAGCGATATCTGAAATGATGTTGGCGAATGACGTGGATCTGAGTATAGTGAGTGAGAGACAATTACGTCTGCTTATAGAGGAACATTCCACGCTGGTATTTCCGACGCGAAGTGGGAATAAGGTGAGTCTTTCTCTAGCGCAATAGACTATAGGGACTGACGCCCCCCCCGCCACGTATGTAGAGACGCGCCGTGGCGCGTCTCCGCACTCCAGTGATTCTCCCGCGATAGGGTCCAGAAGAATTTCGGAGGGGGATGTCTAACGCCCAATTCGTGAAACCGAGGATAAACCCCGCGAGCGCGAGTCCGCCCGCGAGGACATATACGTGCGTCCCGCGATGTCGTTGTAGGCGATTCCCGACAATAGGAGGATTAGTCTGATGAGGTTGGTGAGCGGGAGGCTGTTGGATGGAGGGTATGATTGCGGCTAATGCGTTATCGCGGTAATAAAGCCTCCAATCATTAAGATTGCAAGGCCAATCCATACTGCACTCCAAAAACTTTCACCTTGAACTAAAGAATAAATAAATGTTCCAACTGAAAGAATTATCGTCAACCCCAAACGAAATCTCTTATGTCCTCTAACCTCGCTTTTTCCAGCTTTTGTTCTACGATCAACACCGCTTATACGGCCGATGTTTCTATTGTGCTTCTCATAATCGCTTAATTTTTCATAATATCTTATCACTTTTTTTAACAACAATCAATAGTTTTTTCCACCCGCAAAATAAAAACTTTCCCGTCAAACCGCCATAACCCATTTTGGCCCATTTTAATAGGCTATGCGATTCATAGGATGGAGTTTTCTGCTCCCGTTTTTATCAAGGGTCAAAATATATAATGGTAATTGTCAAATATTAAGATCGAGCTGCACGCCGATTTGGTACTCTTTGGAGAGAAACTCGCGGCAGGAGGGGGCGTCGCGGTGCTCGGGTGCGAGGCCCTTGAGCACATAGTAACGTCCCCAACGGCGGGCGCGATAGAGCACTTTGCCCACTTGCCTTGGCGATACCGTAAAAATCGTACCTTTGCACCCGCGTTCGGATGAACCTTCTTTTGATTATAACTTATTAAAAATAAATATATTATGAGTAATGTGTTAGCCATTTTGAAGACAAAAAAGTTCTGGATTGAACTCCTGATTATGACCATAGGGATGATGATTACGGCCTGCGCCGTCTATTATTTCCTGGTGCCCAGCAAGCTGATTATCGGTACCATCTCCGGTCTCTCCATCGTGGTGAGCGGCGTGTCGGAAAGCCTCTTCGGCGTGGCCTTGCCGGTTTCCACGGTCATCCTGGTCATCAACGCCATCCTGCTTGTGCTGGCCTACTTCCTGATAGGCAAGGAGTTCGGCGCCAAGACGGTCTATACGGCCCTGATTCTCGGTCCGATGATGCGCGTGCTGGAGACCTATTTCCCCTACGAGAATTTCATCCGCACCGACGGGGCTATCCCTTCCATTATGGGCGACATCTGGTTCGACCTGGTCTGTTTTGTGCTGCTGCTGAGCGCGGCCCAGTCGGTCCTCTTCAAGATCAACGCCTCCACCGGCGGCCTGGACATCCTGGCCAAGATTGTGAACAAGTACCTGCATTTCGACATCGGTGCCTCCGTGTCCGTGGCTGGCGCCATCATCTGCTGCACGGCCTTCGCCATCAACCCCTTCTATATGGTGGTCATCGGCCTCATCGGCACCTGGATCAACGGTCTGGTGGTGGACTATTTCACGGCCGGTCTCAACAACAAGAAGCGTGTCTGCATTGTCTCCAAGGACTACGACCGTATCCGCCGCTACATCATCGACGAGCTGGTGCGCGGCTGCACCCTGTACGAGGTGATTGGCGGTTACACCAACGAGCCCAGCATTGAGCTGGAGAGCCTGCTCACCAAGGACGAGTTCACCCAGCTGATGGCTTACATCAACAAGAACAACATCAACGCGTTCATTACCGCCGGCAATGTGAGCGAAGTGTACGGTTTCTGGATCAAGGACAAGAAGAAGCTCAAGGAGCGCGTGGACCAGCGGTAGCGCTCATTATATAACCCGCTTCTTGTGCTTTTTCTCTGGTATTCGCCGAGACGGGGCGTGCCCCGTCTCTACACACGGCAATGTCATTATGTTAGTGTATATTCAAAATTTATGTACATTTGCCGCCCACAAACACACTGGCTATGCTTCTGGACGAACTGAAGAACTACAAAATCTATCTCGCCTCCAAGTCGCCGAGGCGGCGCGAGCTCCTCGCAGATATGGGGATTGACTATGAACTGCTCTCCGCTGAGGTGGAGGAGTCGTACGACCCGTCGATGCCTCCCGCCGAAGTGGTGCAGTACCTGTCGCGGCTGAAACTCTCCGCCGTGGACTTCTCGCAATATCCCGCCAACACGATCTTCATCGCCTGCGACACCATCGTGGTGGCCGACGGGCAGATTCTGGGGAAACCCAAGGACGACGAGGAGGCCCTGCAGATGCTCCGCCAACTGTCGGGCCATACCCATACGGTGCTCAGCGGCCTTACCGTGGCCACCCCCGCCCGTATGCTGACCGACTACCGCTCGTCGGAGGTGGTTTTTGCCGAACTTTCCGAGGCTGAAATCGAGTATTATGTGCGCCAATACCGTCCTTTGGACAAGGCGGGCGCATATGGTGTGCAGGAGTGGATAGGTTGTGTCGGGATTAGTTCCATCAATGGTTCCTTCTACAACGTGATGGGCCTACCCACAAGGTTGTTGTGGATGATGCTGGAGAAACTGGTGGACACCCATAGTAATCCTTTGCCGCCAAATTCACCTCTATGAGAAAACATCTCCTCCTTGCCCTCTGCTGCGGGCTGCTGTGCGCCACTGCCACTTCACTATTTGGCCAAAACCGCCCTATAGACGGGCTCGCGCATCGCATTCTTGGCGACCAAGATACCAACTTTGTCTTTGTGTATCAGCCCGATACAGTTGACTACTTCTTGTTAGAGCCGATTCATCCCAAACAGGAATTGTATTTTGGCGAGAAAATCAGAATCACCGGCAACAACGACAACTCGCTGGCCACAGGGCTGAACTACTACCTCAAGCATATCGCGGGCGTGCACGTCTCGTGGCTGCTGTGCGAGCCCGTGGAGTTGCCTCCGGTACTCCAACTTCCCGTCGATTCCATCCGCCGCGAGGCGATTGTCAATGACCGTTTCTTCCTGAACTACTGCACTTACGGCTACACGATGCCGTGGTGGAAATGGCCGCAGTGGGAGCGGTTCATCGACTGGATGGCACTCAACGGCATCAATATGCCGCTGGCCATCACCGGACAGGAGGCTGTTTGGTACGAGGTGTGGAGGGAGTTCGGGATGACCGACGAGGAGATCCGCAGTTACTTCTCCGGTCCGGCGCACCTGCCGTGGCACCGTATGGCAAACTTGGACGGCTTCGGCGGTCCGCTGCCGATGTCGTGGCTTGAGGGGCAGAAGAAGCTGCAACAGCAAATCGTCACCCGCGAGCGCGAGTTCAATATGACGCCGGTGCTGCCCGCTTTTGCCGGACACGTGCCCAAACGGTTCGCCGAGATGCACCCCGAGGCCGACATCCAGCAGCTGAGCGCGTGGTGCGGTTTCGAGCCCACCCACTTCCTCAACTCCTCCGACCCGCTCTTTCCGAAAATACAGAAATCCTTTATGGATAAGGAGATAGCCCTCTTCGGCACGGACCACATCTATGGTGTGGATCCCTTCAACGAGATGGACCCGCCCAGCTGGGAGCCCGACTACCTCGCTGCTGTCTCCCAAAACATCTACACGTCGCTACAGCAAGCCGACCCTGCTGCCCGCTGGCTGCAGATGACCTGGGTGTTCTATTACAAGCGCAAGTCGTGGACCCCCGAGCGGCTGCGTGCCTACCTTACCGCTGTGCCACAGGACAAGCTTGTGCTGCTCGACTATTTCTGCGAGAAGACCGAGGTGTGGCGCACCACCGACGGCTTTTACGGACAGCCCTTCATCTGGTGCTATCTTGGCAACTTCGGCGGCAACACGATGCTGGTGGGCAACATCAACGAACTGGAGAAGAAACTCACCGCCGCCTTGGAGGAGGCTGGCCCCAATATGACTGGCATTGGCTCCACGTTGGAGTCGTTTGACGTGAGCCCGCACATCTACGAGTACCTTTTCGACCGTGTGTGGAACCCGCACCCCGATGTGCACCAATGGACGGATGATTGGTGCAAAGTGCGTACAGGATCGTATAGCCATAGCGACAAATGGCGTTTGCTGGTTGACAGTATCTATAAAGACTGGTCGTTTTACGGTCTGGGGACGCAATTGGTGGCGCGACCCTCGCTGGAGGGCCACGGCACCTACTACACCAAACCATACTATTCTTATAATAATGACACGCTTAAAAAGATTTGCGAGTCATTTGTGGCAACACTCATTCTTGAGCCTTGTCGGGGATATGTTGGCACGAATTGGGAGGGTAAGTATAAAGATTCTTATAAATACGATATAGTCAACTTCTTCTCGCAATGGATGGGCAACCATTTTATGGACATCCGCAACAATTTTACGGTGGCGTATAAAAACCGCGACATCCAGGAGATGAAGCGGCAGGTGAAGATGGCCAACCAACTGTTTGCAGATGTGGACGCCCTACTCAACACGCACCCCGCCTTTATGTTGGGGCCGTGGATTGAGGCCGCCCGCGACTGGGGCGCAACGAAAGCCGAAAAGGACTATTACGAGCGGCAGGCGCGCACGCTGCTTACCGTTTGGGGCGGTCCTGTGCTCAACGACTACGCCAACCGGATGTGGGGCGGTTTGGTGAAGGACTATTATGCCAAACGCTGGAATCTTTTCTTCGGTGCCGTCATCAAAGCGGCCAAGCAAGGCCGGGAGTTCGACGAGAAGGCCTTCGGCGAGGAACTCTCCAAGTTTGAGCACGCCTGGACGATGAAGCACACGAAATATCCTGTGGAACCGAAGAAAACAAAAGAGATAGTGCCCTTAGGTAAGTATGATTATCCTCTGCCACGTTTTGAAAGAGCGATGGATATATACGAGCGGTGGATGAAACAGTAGGGGTGCTTTCCCAATGGGTGGAATGTTCCATTTCCATTAAAATATCATCATCGATTTTTTTTATAAACCAGGTGCAACCTTTTGGAATTCTTGCATCATATAGTTGCATCTGCGGATGTAACGAATGATTGTATAACGAAAAAAACAAAAGGAAAAAAAAGAAAAAAAATCTAATTGGAGAGACTCCGTTTACCACTGGCTTTTTTGTAGTTTTGCCGCGGAAAGCACTGAATCGCAAGTATGACAAATGGAATGAAACCTTTCTGGACCAGAGTGTACAGGAAGAACATTGAGAAGATGATAGGCGTGTGCTATCGTTATGTCCTTGACCGGCCAACTGCCGAGGACCTCGCGCACGACGCCTTTCTGACCGCTATCGAGAAGGCGGACACCTTCCGAGGATTGGGTTCCTTTGAAGGGTGGCTGATGCGTATTGCCTCCAGAAATGCCCTGCTTTACTTGAGAAAACAGGGACGCATACTGCCGCTGGGTGAAGATCCTTTAGTGCCAGACGAGGGTGTAGAGGACGAGGATGAACTTTCTTCCGACGACAGGATGGCGGCAATCCGGAAAGCCGATTTCTCCCAAGAGGAGATTCTGGACGCAATGGCACAACTGCCTGACCATCACCGGACGGTTTTGAACCTCTACGTCTTTGAGCGGCTTTCCCACAAGCAGATTGCGGAAATGATGGGGATCTCTCCGAATACCTCCAAATCGCACCTTTTGAGGGCGAGAAAAGAGTTGCAAAAAATACTGTTTAACAAGACAAAAGAGAGAAAACGCCTGATTATGATACTGTTCCCGTTATTTATCCATCGAGAAGAAGCCATAGATCGCTACTGTCGCTCGCAATTCAAGGGTTTTGCCATCCCCTCGCAGCGGTCACTGAAAGAGGATGCTGTCCCGGCTTCTTCCAAGGTGTCGCCCAAGTTGTGGCTGTATGCGCATCGGGTTCCTGTCGCTCTCGGCATTGCGTTCCTCGGTGCTGTTGCTGCCCTTGCTTGCTTTTTGTCCCTTCCGTCGCTGGCGCACAGCCCGGCTGGGTTGCCGCAGGAGAGTTCCACTGACTTTCCGCAAGTGGTGGAGCCACAGCCTGTGGTGGTGTTGGCCGACAGCCTTGAAGGAAGCGATACGGAGGGGATAGCCCCTTTTGAAGAGGAAAGAAAAAGTGCGGTCGCACGACGCCCAGAGCCAGAGGCTTTCTCGTCAGCGCCTGCACCGTCGGCACGGGAAGTTGTAGCCCCCGTTCACAATCCGGAAGCAGAGTCTGACGAGTCGGCCCCTGTGGTGGTCAAGAAGATTCGGCGTATCAACCACACTGTTGTCATTAAAGATTCCACAAAATAGAAAACAGATAACAATGAGCACATTGAAAAGAATATTTATGATTAGTCTTGTCGTCGGAGCCGTGTTTTCCGCGGCCGCGCAGGTGGAAGGAGAAGGAAATCGGCAGGACACGCTCTACATTTACGAGGAGGAGATTGTCTATGACACGCTGTATGTCGGCGAAATGTTCTCCGATTCGGACTATGCCGGAATGAGCAAGGATGACCTGCTGCAGATATTCCTGCGCGACCGGGGCGTCGGGAGGCTCTACTACAAGAATGGGGGCATATACCTCACGGGGGCCACGGAGATGTACCGGCTTGACAAAACCGACCTGCAATGCTTGCTTTCCGCGACTGATTATGAGGAGTACCGCAAGGCGAAACGCAACCAGTACATCAGCATCCCGCTTTTTGTGGCGGGCGGCGGAGCGGTGGCGGTGGCCGGTGTCGGGCTTTACCAGTTCTGCGCCACCCTGGTGCAGACTGCGAAGTATAACAGACACATTATGGATGATGCCGACTACGGCAGCGCTCTCCTGTGGAGCGCGATTGGAGGATTCTTCCTGTGTGCGGGGGGCGCGGTTGTCGCCACCGCCTGCATAGCTCCCGCTGTTGTAATGACTATTAGAAGCAAGATGCGCATCAACCGCATTGTGGACGGCTTCAACGCAACGTCCGCCATCGCGATGCAGCTGAGGTTCGGTCCAACCCCGGCCGGGGCGGGAGTAACAATTTCATTCTGAATTCATTAGAAGCGTATGTTGACATCTGTGTGTTACAGACTTCCGCATAGGGAATCGCATTCGCCTGTCATTTTTTAACAATGAAGTCTTTGAAAAAAATTATGAAAAAAGTATTGGTTATCGTGTCCGCAGCGTTAATGCTGGTGGCAATTTCAACTTCTTGCAGCAAAGTGGGCTGCCATTGTTACGCAAAGACGGACATTGCGCACATCGCCCCCGTGTACGAAGATGAAACTTCGACCAAGGACGAGTGCAAGGCTATGGAGACCAAACTCAACGAAGAGGAGGGTATCAACATCTTCAAATGCAAGCAGTAACTAATCTGCCTGATGATGGCGGCAGGTAGTGGAGGCGCGACAGAAGGCGTCTTCGCTATCTGCCGTTTGTTTTTTATACCGCACATTGTCGGGAAAGGAAAAATGTCGTATTTCCGCGGCGCAAAATGATGGGCCTGCCCACAACTGATTCGAGAATATATGACAATGCTCGCCATCACCATAGAATCCATCTCACAAACGCTCTCCTCGTGGGTGTGGAGTCCTGCATTGGTGGTGCTGTGCCTCTGCTCGGCTCTCTATTTTTCCATTCGTACACGCTTTGTCCAGGTGAGGCGGTTCGGGGAGATGGCCAAACTGCTTTTTTATACCGACAAGATGCAGAAAACGGGAATCTCCTCCTTCCAGGCCTTTGCCAATTCCGTGCACGTGGCTCCCGTATATGTGGGCGTAGCTGTGGCGGGGGTGCTGGGACTTGTCATCATCGGTGGCGTAACCCGGATTGCCAAGGTGGCGCAGATTGTGGCCCCCTTTATGGCGCTCCTGTACATCATATTGGCCATTGTGGTGCTGATATGCAACTATTCGGTCATCCCTTCTGTGCTGTCGGATATGCTGAAGGGTGCTGTCGGCACGCACGATATCTTTGGCGGTATTATTGGCAGCACGATTGCTTGGGGCGTGAAGCGCGGCATCTATTCCAACGAGGCCGGACAGGGCACGGGTCCCATTGTGGCGGGCGCCGCCAAGGTGTCGCACCCCGTGAAACAGGGACTGGTGCAGGCCTTTTCCGTGTATGTGGACACGCTGCTCGTATGTACCGCCACCGCAGTGATGATTATGGCGGTGAAAACCTACAACGTGATGGATGCCAACACTGGCGAGGTGCTGTTCGCCTCCTCCTATAACCTTGGCGCCCCCGATGTCTCCTACACGGCCACCGCCATCGGCACGCTGCTGGGCGCCGACCTCGGCAATATCATCGTGGCCGTTGCACTCGCGTTCTTTGCGTTCACCACGATTATGGCTTATTACTACTATGCCGAGACCAGCCTTGTCTATCTTTTTGGCAATGGCAGGAAAGAGCACGCGGCCATCTGGGTGCTTCGGATATGCATCCTCGTCGCGGTCATCTTCGGCTCTGTCAAAGAGGCGAGGGTGGCTTGGAATGTGGGTGATATCGGTGTCGGGGCGATGGCCTGGATCAACATCATTGTCATACTGTTGTTGTCCCCCCAGGCACTTCGGACACTGAAAGACTATGAACGTCAGCAGAAAGAGGGGAGAGAGCCAGAGTTCAATCCCCGGAAACTGGATATCCGCAACGCCGATTTTTGGGATGATTCAACAAAAGATTGAAAACCGAAGACTAAAGACGGAAGCACCCATTCAAATAACTTCACAGAGCTACGCACGCTGTACTTGATTATTTGAATGGGTGCTTCAGACCGCAAAAATACAAAAGATAAAATACCAAACACCAACAATCGAAAAAAAATGAGATTTTTCTGCAACACCTACCACCAAGAACGCGATGAATCCTTTTGGTTTTAATAATGCTTATTTTTGCAACCTAAAAATCTGTGATTTGCATTTGGTTGTTATTCAGGTAAATACAAGGTGTTTTCTTTAGAAAAATTCAATTTCAGAGGGCGTTTGCAGCAGTTCTTCGGCGTTTTTTCTTGTCCTGTACCCCAATTGGTGGAATGCATATTCACTTTGTTTGTCACCAATAAGTAATATGCTGGTCTGACTCCGTCGAACAACCCATTCCATAACCCGCTTCGTGTGCATCTTTTTTGTTTCCACTAAAATTTGTACTTTTGCAGCCCACAAACGTAGTGGCTGTGCTTTTGGATGAACTGAAGTATTGATAGAAAATAAAGACAAATTATCATAAAAATCTATAATTATGGAACCCAAACAATTTATTGAAGAAAATCAGAAACGTTTTTTGGAAGAACTGTTCACCCTTTTGCGCATCCCCTCCATTAGCTCCGAGAGCCAGCACAAAGAGGATATGGTGAAGTGCGCCGAGCGTTGGCGCGAACTCATTCTCGCCGCCGGCGCCGACAAGTGCGAGGTGATGCCCGCCGAGGGCAACCCCATCGTCTATGGCGAGAAGATCATCGATCCCAACGCCAAAACCGTGCTCGTGTATGGCCACTATGACGTGATGCCTGTTGATCCAGTGGAACTGTGGCATACAGAGCCCTTCGAGCCGGTCATCAAGGACGGCAAGATCTGGTGCCGCGGTGCCGACGACGACAAGGGCCAGTCGTTTATGCACGCCAAGGCGTTCGAGACGATGCTGCAAACCAATACTTTGCCCTGCAATGTTAAATTTATGCTGGAGGGCGAGGAGGAGATCGGTTCGCCCAGCCTCTCCAAATGGATTGTGGAGTACAAGGACCTGGTGAAAGCCGATGTCATCCTCGTTTCCGATACCAGTATGATTGCCTCGGATGTGCCCTCCATCACTTCCGGCCTGCGCGGCCTAGCCTATTGGGAGATCGAGGTCACCGGCCCTAACGCCGATTTGCATTCCGGCATCTTCGGCGGTTCCGTGGCCAACCCGATTAACACGCTCTGCGAGATGATTGCCGGTTGTATGGACGAGAACAACCATATCACCATTCCGCACTTCTACGACGATGTGGTGGAGTGCTCCGCCCGCGAGCGCGAACTGCTCAATATGGCACCCTACAATGAGGAAGAGTATAAGAAATCGCTCGGCGTGAAGGCGTTGCGCGGCGAGAAGGGCTTTACCAAGATCGAGCACGTCGGCATCCGCCCGACCTTCGACCTCTGCGGCATCTGGGGCGGCTACACGGCTGAAGGCTCCAAGACCGTGCTGCCCTCCAAGGCTTACGCCAAACTTTCGTGCCGTCTGGTGCCTGACCAGGACCACGAGAAGATCGCCCAGCTGGTGAAAGACTATTTCGAGCAGAACGCTCCCGACTATGTGACGGTGAAGGTTACCTCGCTGCACGGCGGCCAGGCTTACGGCTGTCCCACCGACCATCCCGCCTACAAGGCTGCGGAGGCCGCCTATATGGACACCTACGGCAAGCTGCCCATTCCGATGCGCAGCGGCGGCAGCATCCCCATCATCTCCACGTTCGAGAAGGTGCTGGGCATCAAGTCCATCCTGATGGGCTTCGGCCTCGGTGAGGATGCTATCCACTCCCCGAACGAGAACTACCGCCTCGACCATTTCTACAAGGGCATCGAGACCATTATCCAATTCTACCAGCATTTTGCCCAAACAGTGTAATCCACGAATTACACGAATTACACAAATTACACGAAAAGGAGAATAGAAAGAATTTGAGAGAAGATTCATTCGTGTCCATTCGTGCAATTCGTGGACAAATAACACAAATATGTCGAAGAACGTAGCGATATTGATGGCAGCGGGGCACGGCTCGCGTATGGACAGCGAGGTCCCCAAGCAGTTTATGCCGGTACAGGGCAGGATGCTGATGGAGTTTTCCCTGCAGACTTTCCAAAATCATCCGGGCATTGATGAGATACTGATTGTGTTGCCGGAGGAATACTTGGGCGAGACGGAATTGCTGGAGCATTTTTTCTCCCAGTATTCGAAGGTGAACAGCGTGTTGGCGGGTGGCGAGGAGCGTTTCCAGTCTTCCTGGAGCGCCATCCAATGGTTTGCCGACCGTCGCGACGACCGCCTGCTCCTGCACGACGCCGCCCGTCCGGGCGTCACCTTGCGCATCATCGATGATCTGCTGGAGGCGCTGGAGCATTCCGAGGCGGCGGTGACCGCGATACCGGCCACCGACACCGTGCTCAAAGTGGGGGAGGGTATGCAGTTGAAGGCCACGCTCGACCGCAAGTCGCTTTATTACGCGCAGACCCCCCAGGCGTTCCGCGCCGGGCTGCTGTACGACTGCTTTGAGCAGTTGTTCGCCGACGGCACCTTTGTGCCCACCGACGAGAGCGGGGTGGTGGCCCACTACCGTCCCGATGTGCCCATACGGATTGTGCAGGGCTCCCCGGGCAATTTCAAGGTTACCTATCCCGAAGATGTGCTGCGCATAAATTTTGAATAATCAGCTATGGATAAGAAGATACTCAGTGTGGTGGGGGCGCGTCCCCAGTTTGTGAAGGCCGCGATGGTGAGCGCCGAGATTGACCGCACCGACGGGGTGGGGGAGGTGTTGGTCCACACGGGCCAGCATTTCGACGCCAATATGTCGCATCTCTTTTTCGAGGAGATGGGCCTGCGCGCCCCCGACTACAATCTGGGCATCCACAGTCTGCCGCACGAGGAGATGGTGGACCGGATGCGTCTGCAAATTGAGGAGATCATCGGCGCACAACGGCCCGACGCGGTGCTGGTGTACGGCGACACCGACTCGACGCTTGCGGGTGCCCGGGCCGCCCACAGCAGGGGCGTGCGGCTCTGCCACGTGGAGGCCGGCCTCCGCTCCTTCAACCCCCAGATGCGCGAGGAGTATAACCGCATCCAAACCGACTCTCTTGCCGACCTGCTCTTCTGTCCGACGCAGACGGCCATCGACAACCTGCTGCGTGAGGGCGTCGATATGGACAAGATAGTGCCTACGGGCGATGTGATGAAGGACGCGGCTCTGCATTTTGCCTCCTTTGCCCGTCCGCCACGCGAGGCCCTGCCTGACGCCTTTGTGCTCTGCACTCTTCACCGTGCGGAAAATACCGATGACCCCGAAATCCTCAAGCAGCTGCTGTATGCCTTGGAGAGGACCTGCACCATTGTACCGGTGGTGATGCCGTTGCACCCGCGCACGCGCCTCCGCCTGCAGGAACTGGCCTATCCCATAGAGCACTCCCCGGTCCGCTTTATCGAGCCCGTTGGCTATTTGGAGATGCTCTATTTGCAAAACCACTGCAAACTGATTCTCACCGACAGCGGTGGTGTGCAGAAAGAGGCCTATTTTGCGAAAAAATACTGTATTACCTTGCGAGAGGAGACGGAATGGGTGGAGTTGTTGCACCGTGGCTACAACCATTTGGTGGGGCACAACCCCGTGAACATTGTCACGACGGTGCAGAATCTTCTGGATATGCCTCCTTTGTTCAATGACGATCTGTATGGCGACGGCCATACGGCCCGCACCATAGTGCAGCGTTTGTTGGCTTAGCGTGGCTTGGCCAGCAGTTCGTCGTCCACGCCGAAGAGCCGGGCGATGGTGAAAGCCTCCATCGGCACCTCGTCGGCATCGGTTTCCACCAGTGCATAATCCATAAAGTCGCTGATATTTCCAGCGGTGATGACTTGCCCCTCTTTCAGTTGCAATCCTTTGACGCGGAGTCGCCGGCAGGAGGCTTCGATGCCGCTGTAGTGGGTGGTGACGAGGGCGGTGATGCCGAGTTGGGTGGTCAGTCGTATGAAGTTGCCCACCAGCACCTTGCCCTCTTCGGGGTTGGTGGTGCGGGCGAGCTCGTCCACCAGGGCCAGCACGCGCTTGCCGGCGCGTCCCTCTTGGATGATCTTGTCGATGGTGAGTATCTCCACCGCGAAGGAGGAGAGTCCGCTGAGCTCCGACTGGCGGTCGCCGATGCTGGTGATGATTTCCTCCACAACGCACAGCGAGGCGCGTTGCGCGGGCACGTAGAATCCGAATTGGAACAGATATTGCGTCAGGGCCAGTGTTTTGAGCAACACGGACTTGCCAGCCATATTGGCACCGGTCACCAGGATGGTCTCGCGGCCGAAGTGTATGTCGATGGGTTGGAAGCGGCGGCCCTTTTCGGCGAGGGCGGCGGCCACCTCGGGGTTGGAGAGCTGCACCAGCTCGGTGCGGTCGGTCACCTCGGGACGGCAGCAGTGCCAGTCGCTGGCCAGTCGCACCTTGGCGAGGATGAGGTCGAGGTGCGCCAGGGTGTCGAGATTGCGGGCAATGGCCTCGCCCCAGGGACGGAGTTGTTCTGTGAGGTAGGCACGCACCTTGTCCTCCACTTTCTGCGCCTGGAAACGGAACTCCTCCGCCTCCTGCACGCTTTGGGCGTTCTGGATGCGCTCGCGCCATTTGGCCAGCTCGGGGTTGTAGGCGGAATAGATGTAGAAATGGGGGATATGGGTGTGCTCAGGGTCGAGACAGGCCACCACCTCGCCCATCTCCTCCAGCGGGAAGAGGGTGCATTGGATGGCGGCGAGGTCCTGGGCGATGGCGTCGGTGAGGATGGCCGTCTTCTTGATTTCGAACAACTGGATATCATCCAACACCTGGCCGCTCTCCAGCACGGAGAGGGTAGGGCGGATGTCGTTGATCTGGTGCAGCTGGTTGCGCAGGTGCGACAGCTTGGTGCGGTGGGTGTCGTCGTGGACAATGGCGGCGGTGGCCTCCATCAAATCGAACTCCGCACGCAACGCCTCAGCATCCGTGCAAAAAGGCAGGTCCAGCAGATAATGCCTCCCTAACGTGGAGGTGAGCTGCAGGTTTTTATAGACGAACTGCAGGGCGGGAAGGGGCTCGAAAGTGTTCTTGAAAAGCATAGGTGGACGGTTCTCAAATCGCGGGCAAAGGTACACAAATTTTCATTCCACTTTTTTAGTACATTTGCGCCCCTGAAAAAAAGAATGAAACCTTATAAGATACTGATATTTATATTGCTTGTAATCTGTGCGTTAGGATTGATTAGCCTCTTCTTTCCGAAGGATGGTTTGCGCATAGGAAACAAGGAATTGCACTTTCCCTCGATGGAGGAGGTGCTGGTGGGCCCCGAGCAGCCAGAGGTGGAGCTCAAACCGGAAATAGACTCCGTGGAGCTCAAGCATCTCAACGACTTGAAGGACACCCTCCGTCAGTATCAGGTGATGTTGACTGAGCAAACAGGGCATTTCTATCTGCCCAACGACGACGTCTCCTTCTTTGACCGCTTGTTTGCCAAGATGGAGCAGGCGCGCCGCAATAAGGAGGTGATACGGGTGCTGCATTATGGCGACTCGCAAATCGAGATGGACCGTATCTCGTGCAATCTCCGCAGTTTCTTCCAAAGCACCTTTGGCGGTGGCGGTCCGGGTATGGTGCCGGTCATCCAGACGATACCCTCTTTTGCCGTGAGCCAGTATGCGTCCGGCGCGTTGACGCTGTACGCCTCCTACGGCGAGGGCGCCCGCACCCGTGGCAATTACGGCTTGATGTGCAAATGCTACCGTCTTGGCGGCGGCGCCACCTTCACGGCCAACGCCTCCCGGCACAAGGATACCGACCCCCGGGTGAAGAAGTTCTCCAACATCACGCTCCTCTACAATGACCATACCGGCAACTTCTCGGCCACGCTCAGCGACCGCAGGGGTTACAAGGAGAGTGTGGAGAACGGCCTCACAGGCGTGCACACCTGCCACTGGCTGCTCGACTCGGCGGCCACCTCCGTGCAGATTTCGATGCAGGGCAGCGCCGACCTCTACGGCATTATGCTCGACGACGGCTATGGCGTGGCGGTGGACAACATCCCGCTGCGCGGCTCCTCCGGCGACCAGTTCACCCTCATCACCGACACGCTGCTGCGCACCAGCTACAAGCAGGCCAATGTCGGACTCATCATCCTCCAGTTCGGCGGCAACTCCGTGCCGGTCATCTATAATGAAAAGTCACTGAACAACTACTGCACCAGCATCGAGCGGCAGATTCGCCGGGTGAGACAGTGCTGTGCCGGCGCCACCATCCTCTTCATCGGTCCCTCCGATATGAGTACCCGCCGTGGCGGCGTGATGCAGACCTACCCGATGCTGCCCCAGCTCATCGACAGTCTCCGCACCATCGCCCTGCGCAACAATGCCGCCTATTGGGACATTTATGAGGTGATGGGCGGCCATAACTCTATGATTGCTTGGGTGAACAACGGGCTGGCGGGTCCCGACTATATACACTTTACCCCGGCTGGCGCGCGCCGCGTGGGCAAGACCCTCGCCCAGAACTTCGCCACGATGTACGACCTCTACCGCACGCGGAAGAGCATTCCCAAAACCCAATTCGACACACTATGGAACGCCTCCGCCCATTAATATTATTATTGTTTGTGCTGTTGATGGTCAATGGCGGGTTGCGGGCGCAGGTGGTGAAGGAGTCTGATTCCATTCCGGAGATTCCGACGTTTACCGATACTGTCGGCATTGATGCCCCGTTCATTGATCTCTCCACGTTGGACACCCTGCCTGTGATGCCTGTGGTTACCGACACGGTGGTGGTGGACACCATTGTGGCGGATGATCTCTATGAGCCCGACGAGACCAGCATCCAATTTGAGATTGACACACTCTATTGGGGTGGTGACAGTTATTACAAAAACCATTTTATCAATAAGATACGGGATGTGATGGAAAACAAGCGGGGAAACATCCGTATCCTGCACATCGGCGGATCGCACGTGCAGGCCGGCACGATGACGCACCGCATCCGCAAGCATTTGCTGGACGAATATGGAGGCGCGCCCGCCGCAAGGGGCTTCATCTTCCCCTATTCCGCCGCCAACAAGTGCAACAATCCCAATGATTACCGCATCTCGAAGAAGGAGAACTTCAACCTTATCCGCAATGTGTATAAGGACCATACCTTCCCGTTGGGCGCTTCCGGCATTGCCGTGTGGAATGCCGACCAGATGAACTCCCTCACGGTGACGATGAACGCTCCCGGCTACGATTTTATGGCCGACACGATTGTGCTGCTGGGCGAGCCCCACGGATGGCCCATCGACCCGATCCTCAAGGAGGACACCATCTATCATTTCCCCGACAGCATTGACTTGCAGAACGGCCGCTATTATTTTTACTTTGACCGCCCTGTGCGTGATTTCACTTTCTATTTTCCTTGCAGCAAAGGCGATACCTTTGTGGTGAACGGCATCCTGCTGCAGAATGAGCGTCCCGGCATCACCCTCTCCTCCATTGGCGTCAATGGTGCCCAGACCGGCTCGTACCTGCGTTGCCGCAATTTCACCCGCGATATGCAGCTGCTGCAGCCCGACCTGGTCATCTTCGGCATCGGCGTGAACGACGCCTACGGCAACTCGTTCGACTCGGTGGCGTTCAAAAACAACTACTTGGAACTGGTGCGCCGCATCCGGAGCGTGAATCCCGACTGCGCCTTCATCTTCTTCTCCAATAATGATACGTGGAAAGCGGGCAGGAAGGGTCGCTATTACGTCAATATGACAGGACCCAGCGTGGCGGAGGTGATGTACCGGCTTGCCGACCTTACGGGCAGCGCGGTTTGGGACCAGTTTGCCATTATGGGCGGCCTGAAGTCAATGGAGACCTGGCGTAAGAAGGGCTTGGCGCAGAAAGACCGGGTGCACTTCACCGCTTCGGGATATAACCTTATCGGGGACCTCTTCTTTAATGCCCTCATTCGTGATCTTAAAACTGAAGGCGATGAACATAGATAACCTGCGTACTTTCTTTGTCAACATCTTCTCCTTCAATGAGAAATATCCGTTGTTGTTCACGCAGTTCAACTTCTGGGCCTTCTTTGCCCTTGTCTTCGCGGTGTTCTCCCTCTGCCATAGCAAGCGGCTGTTGCGCAATGGGTTCCTGTTTTTCGCCAGTCTTTTCTTCTACTATAAGACCTCCGGGCTTTTCGTGCTGATTCTGGTCTTCGACACTTTGTTGAACTATTCGTTGGGCTTGATAATGGGCCATTCGCAGCGTAAAGGTGTGCGAAAAGGGGCTATGATTGTCGGGGTGGTGATCAGTTTGCTGGTCCTGTTTTACTTCAAATACGCCTATTTCTTCACCGACACCTACAACACTATCGTTGGCAGCCAGTACGAGGTCATCAACTGGCTGGCGCAGTGGAGCAACGAGCTGACGGGCACCTCCTATTTCGATGCCTCCAAGATTCTCTTGCCCGTGGGTATCTCGTTCTATACCTTCCAGAATATCAGCTATGTGGTGGATGTGTATAGGGGCAGGGCGCAATATGTGGGCAATATCCTGGATTTCGGCTTTTATGTCAGCTTCTTCCCGCAGTTGGTGGCCGGTCCCATCATCCGTGCCGACCAATTCGTGCCGCAACTCTACAAGAAGTTCTTCCTCAGCAGGCGCCAGTTCGGCATCGCGGTGTTCTGGATTCTGAACGGATTGGCCAAGAAACTGATACTGAGCGACTATCTGGCGGTGAACTTCGTGGACCGCGTCTTCAACAACCCCACGCTTTTCACCTCGTTCGAGAACCTGTCGGCGCTTTTCCTCTACTCTTTGCAGGTGTATGCCGACTTCTCCGGATATACCGACATTGCCATCGGCGTGGCGATGCTGATGGGATTTTACCTGCCCAAGAACTTCGATTCGCCCTATAAGGCCGACTCGCCCAGCAATTTCTGGAAACGTTGGCACATCTCCCTCTCCAAGTGGCTGCAGGATTATCTCTACATCCCGTTAGGCGGCAACCGTAATGCCACGTTCGGTACCTATGCCTGCATCCTGCTCATTGCAGGGGTCATCGTAATGCTGTCGAAGAGTGTCGTGGTAGCCACGACGTTGGCGGCATTGGCGGTCATTCTGTTGGTGGTGTCGCTGGCCTCCAAACGGGCGCGGCTGAAGATTAGTACCAACATCAATATGATGAACACGATGTTGCTGGGCGGCTTGTGGCACGGCGCCTCCTGGAACTTTATGATTTGGGGCGGCTTGAACGGCATCGGCATCCTCGGTTTCAAGATCTGGCGCCATTTCCGGCAGGGTATCCGCAGTGTGGTCGCGGGTCTGGTGTTTGTCATCTTCCTGGTGTGCAACCGCTTGTGGCCGGCGCCCGTGCTGAACATCTTTATGGTCTGGTCGGGCATCTTCTTCGCGGGCACGCTCATCCGGGCCATCTACACGGCCATCTTCCCGAACCGGGACGTGCAGTGGCTCAACTTCAGCTGGAACGTGCTGATGACCTTTGTGTTCATCTCCTTTACGCGACTCTTCTTCCGTTCCGGTTCGAACCTCGACCCCGCTGTGGCCAATGAGACCGCCTGGAATACGGCCAAGAATATGATTGCCAGCATCGGCGGGCAGTGGAATGTGGCGGTTATCCCCGACATACTGCACAACTACTGGCACATCTATCTCCTGTTTGTGCTCGGTATGATCATACATTGGCTCCCCGTGCGTTGGAAGCGCTGGTATCGCGTCAACTTTGCGCTGATGCCGCTTTGGCTGATGGGCATCGTGGTGGTGCTGACAGTGTTTGTGGTTTACCAGTTCGTCACCGCTGACTTGCAGCCGTTTATCTATTTCCAGTTTTAGTTTTTTATTTCTTTCCCTGAAGAGATATTGGGGAATGGCAATCAGAATAATGTGTAAAAAATACACAGGTATTGCCTGTTTTTGGAAAAAATTTATTTTATTTGCAATCCATCGTCAGCAATGTCTGGCGAGATTTGTTTTTGTGCTAAATTATGGAAATAAAAGAAGTTACCACAAGAAAACAGCGAAAAGCCTTTGTGCAGTTTCCGCGAAAATTGTACAAGGGGTGTCCACATTTTGTTCCTCCTTTGGACAAAGCGGAGCTGCGCATCATTGAGCAGCACCCCGCTTTGGAGTTCTGCACGCTCAGGATGTGGTTGGCCTATAAGGATGGGGAGATTGTGGGCCGCATTGCCGGCTTGATCAACCATAAGTGCAATGAAATAAAAGGCCAACGACGTATCCGTTTCGGATGGTTCGATGTAGTGGACGACATAGCGGTGGCTCGTGCCCTGTTTCAGAAGGTGGAAGAGTGGGGCCGCTCACAGGGGTTGGAGGAGATTTGCGGTCCATCGCGTTTCTCCAATATGGAAAAGCAGTCGATGCTGGTGGAGGGCTTTGACCATACCCCCTCTATCTGTTCCGATTACAACTATCCCTATTACCCTCGGCTGGTGGAGCAGTTGGGTTTTGAGAAGGAGGTGGATTATATACAATATAAGGTAAAGGTGACGGAGGTGTCGGAGCGAATGATTCGCCTGGCCGACACGTTGTCGGAGCGCTATCACGTGCACTTGCGCCATTTTGACCATAAGAGCCAGCTGAAAGATTGCGGCAAGGAGTTTTTTGGTGTGCTTAATAAAAGTTATTCGCATATTTTCAATTTCATTCCCCTTACTGAAGCAGAGATAGATTGGGCGGTGGAGGACAATTTCAAGGTGGCCGATGTGGACCTCTCGATGATGCTGGAGGACGACAATGGCCGGATGGTGGGTTTTGCGTTCTGTCTGCCCTCCTTGAGCGAGGCGTTTCAGAAAGCCAACGGCTCGTTGTTCCCGTTGGGTTGGTATCACGTATTGCGGGCCCTCAAGAAGAACAAATATGTGGATATGTACCTCACGGGAGTACTGCCCGAGTATATACACACCGGGGTGCACGCCATCTATCACAAGCAGATGCATCAGGCTTTTCTGGAGAAAGGTTTTGAATATGCCTTCACCTCCCAGCAGTTGGAGGATAATGTGGCTGCCCGTATCTGGACCAAATACGATTCGGAGCCCTATTTTCGCCGCCGTTGCTATAAGAAAAACATTGAATAGGTTTGATGATGGGAGAAAAGGCAACAGATAGTTTTGCCCTGGTCACGGGCGCGAGCCGCGGGTTGGGCAGGTCCATTGCGATGGAGCTCTCGGCGCGGGGTGTCAACACACTGCTGGTGGGTACAAAAGCCACTGTGGAGCAGGTGTGTGAGGAAATCAAGGCCCGTTATCATACTCAGTCGTATGCCTATATGGCCGACCTCAGCCGTCGGGAGGAGGTGTTGGCCTTGGCGGAAAAGATCAACAGGGAATATCCGGTGAGCATTCTGGTCAACAATGCCGGGGTGGGGGGCACGCGCTCTTTTGCGGATGCCCCGACGGATTATCTGGAGAACATCATCGACTTGAACGTGCGCTGCACGGCGCTGCTGACGCACGCCCTGCTGCCCAATTTGATGCAACAGAAAAGGAGTTATGTGCTGAACATCGGCAGTATGGCCGCCCACAATCCCACGGGATACAAGACGGTGTATCCCGCCAGTAAGAGTTTTGTGCTCTCCTTCTCGTTAGGTTTGCGCGAGGAGCTGAAGGGCACTCCCGTCTCGGTGAGTGTCTGTTCGCCCGGCGCGATGGCCACCAACGCGGAGGTTACTGCCCGTATTGAGAGACAGGGATTCTGGGGCAGGGCCACCCTCAAGAGCACCGACCGCATCGCACGCCAGTGCGTGCGGCAGATGCTGCGTGGCAAACGGCTCATTGTCATCAACCCGATGGCCTATTTTCTGTCCAAAATAGTGCCCGACTGCCTCAGGATTCCAATCCTGACAAGGATTGTGAAGAGGGAAATCAAATAGGGACGCTTTTGCGGCGCCCCTATTATGTTTTTTTTGACCAAAGAGTAGAATAAAAAGTTACTCAATCTTATATATAGGATTTGCAAACGGCCAAGCCCACCAAGTGCTTTTATAGTATTGTGAAAGGTAATTTACAGCTTCGCGAAATCTGTAATAATAAGCTACGTCATCATTATAGACATGCATAATATAATTGTCACCTTCACAAAAATCATAAAAAACGGCTTTTCTTACAGCCTTGGACAGATCTGTATCGTTATGTCGATCCCCGTAACCAAGCAATAGTATTTTTCTAATCTCATATCGTCCAGATTCATATTTATAAGAATAATCTAAATCATCGTCAGACCAAAACCATTTGCCCACATCTGATAATTTTAAATAATACTTTACTGAAATGGTAAGTTTGTCATCATTAATTGAATAGGAAGGGGTCTGTCCATAGTCAATGATGTATTGTTTGTATTTTTCATATCTAGAACGAAGCCCCTGATAGTACATTCTAGAATCATCTACAATAGAGGATAAGTTCTTTATTGTAGATGCAGATTTCTCTCGTCGGATTTGAGCATCTTGTATATAAGTTGAGTTGGTGAAATTTCTAACGAATTTATCACAATTTACGATATTATTATTTGCTTCCCTTATGGCACGTTCAATACTAACATAATAGTCTTGGTATGTATAGTTGGGAAACCAATCTATGGTCTTGATGAATTGTTGGTATGCCTTCTCTTCTATCTCCTTGTATTTCCCTGGATTTTCTTGGAGATATGATTTATAGCCGTTGAGTATACTCACATACCCATCAATATTATCTTTGTTGTCATTGATGAAGGACGAAACTTTATTGGAAGCCTCGTCAATTAGTTTGTTATATAGAGTAGATGGGAGTTTGTTTTGTATGGCTCGTAAACTATTTGTGAGATTCTTATAGTTATTCTCGTTTTTGTAATAATCTTTAGAGTATTCGATAGAATAAATTGGGTATGATTTCAAGAATTTGTCAAACTCGGCCAAATCGGAGGCGGAATGGACGTATTCGGTTTTAAGAGAGGTTAGATTTTTTTGAGCGGTTGTGTTGTCTTTCAAATACTCGAAAAGCCGAATTAAGGAAGGTAATTCTGAAGTGGGTACATTGAGATTGGATCTGTTGTATCCGTCAGTTATGAAATAAACGAAGTTGCTCGGAAATGCTTGTTTGAGGATCTGCAGTGCAGATAAATTTTTCACTCCGGATTTGACGACATCGAAGCAGACTTCCGCAACTTCTTGAGAAGCTTTGGGCATAATGGTCTTGAGAGCCGTGTTTGCTATTCTGTCTTCGGTTAGTGAATACCCGTTTTTGAGAATCTTCTTTACTGTGGTCAATTGGTTGTCACGGACGGCTACACAAAAAGGGTCAACTCCCTGTTTATTTTTTACGTTCAAATCCACGTTTTTCCCAAGACAATAGTCGATAAGTGTCTGGTTATGGCATTCGGTGGCGTATGCCATCAGTGTAGAGGAATTCCTGTCGCGGCTATTTACGGAAGCGCCCTTTTCCACCAAAGCGATAACAATATCAGAATTAATGTAGTTGGGGTCAAAACGACCCTTCAAGTATTCGTGATTGGTGTTCAGCAGAAAAGCCAATGGAGGAGGGGTCATATCAAAAACCTCAAGGACATTGAAATCGGGGAGGTCATAGAATTGATAGAACAACAATTCCGCAGTACCGCTTGTGTTGATGGTGTGGGTGGCGAGATAACGCAAGATACAATAAAAAGGAGTTTCCTTATTGTACATACAATAATAGTTAGGGTGGTGTTTGAGCACCACCTTAACTACTTCTGTCGATACTTTGTTGCTTAGGCACATATCCACGGCCTTGTATAGCAAGGGACAATTTTGGCCGACTCCACAGTTAACACTGTTGGGGTCCTTTGTCAGTAAACGATCCAGTTTGCTGGAATTATTAGAAAACAATGCATCGGCCACATCTTGGTTCAGCGCATACACATTTTTCTTTTGCGAATTGAAACTGAGCTTCTGGGAATACCCAAAGAGTGTCAATCCTACAAGGAAAATGATTAGAGAGAGCGATTTTCTTTTAACCATTGTTTCTTTTGTTTAGGGTCAACAGGTCTGACTTTACCGTCCGCATCTTTTTCATATATCTCTACACCATCAATGGCTACGCCTTCAAACTCTCCATTGATTATTTTTGCAATTTCTTGGAAATAAGACATAAAGATAGCAGAGAAATAATGTTCAAAACAACTTTCATCCACGCCAAGTACCCAATGGTTCTCTTTGTGAAGATTAATGTTTGCCTCCCAAAAAGCTTCCATACCTTTGCGCTTATATTGGGACATATTGTCTAAGGTTATGATTTGTGTATGTCCCCCATTTCTTGCAGCTTCGTATTTGCCAAATTGTTGAGCTATATTTGCTCTTAAATCTTTTCTGGCATTTTTATCTATTGATTCGTATGAGAATAGTTCTGTTAGCCATTCATCCACAATGGGCTGTTCAAGCTCATTAAGTGGTTCGTTGCCAATATAGAGATTTTTGTTTTCGTCAGCAAAGGCATAGACTTTAGACGAAAAGTCGGTAAATGTCATTTGCATTTGTCCTTCTACAAACTGAAAATTGATGTTGAAGTCAAGTACAACGGGATTCCGTACAAGTGCAACACCCATACAAGTTGTTTTATATTGACCTCTTCTTAAAGAAAAATGAACGACATTATTACCAGCGTGTTCGTCCCATTGTACAAATTCAAGTAAGCTGTCTTGGGCAAAATATGCACTGGTGATTTTGGCAATTTCTTCAACATCTGTCATAGGTGTGTTGAAAATGGCTGAAAACATTAAATCACTCTTCATTGGATGCCCGTTTTTCCCTGGCTTCCGATCAATTTGGAATGCATTAAAAAATTGACAGAATCCCGATAACGAGATTGTGCACATTAGGCAAACGAGTAGTACTTTTCTCATAAAAAAGATGCCGGTTATATACCATTGGCCCATCGGTTTTTATTCCTGCTGGCTCAACAGGAGAGACAAACAACAAGAAAGTGGAGCCAAATCATTTGCCTCATCCTACCTGTAGGGCTTCGACTCCCTGTAAAAATGAATAAGGTCGGTGAATAGCCCCACTTAGGAAGTATCGTAAGGTAAACGATAGCATACCAAAGCGAGCATTCGTCTTCACCATATTCCAATTTTTACTATAGTGAATTGTCGAAGTTCACAGGTATGGAATAGAGCGAAAATGCGCTTTCCTTTTAATAAAATGTCGAACTAAAGGGCTTTAGAACGACGATGCAAAAATAAAGAAAAAAGTGATATATTTGAAGACTTACACATACTTTTTCTTAAAAAGCCTCTCTTTCGCGGCGAGCAGGCATTTTGTTTTTGCAAAAAATGATATAATAATCTGCGTTAGTCTGCGTGGTCTGCGGGACAATAATATGTCCGAAAAACTCATAGAAACACGCAGACAGGATATTTTTCAATAATTAAAGGGATAATGCAAATAAAAAGAGTCGCCGAAATTTCCGGCGACTCTTTCTGTATAGGGTTTTGTGGATTGTTTTTACTGGAACGCGTTCTCGCTGAGGCCGTCGCCGCTGATGGCGAGGCGCGACATATAGGACGGGGCCTCCTTGCCGAGGTACTTGTCCACGTAAATCTTGGCGAGATACTGGCCCAGCATAAAGCCGTGGCCGCGCATACCGACCAAAAGGCCGTGCTCGGGATCCACGATGTAGCGTGGTTCCGTGTAGTAGCCGGCCCAGGTGGCCTGGAAGCTGACGTTCTTGAGTTGCGGAATCCAGTCGATGAACATCTCGGCACACACCTGCAGGAAGTCCTGCGTGTTGTACTTCAGCTCCTTGCCGGCCTGCAGTTGCTCGGTGGCAGGGGAGGCGCAGCCGATAATCTGGCCCGTCTCCGCGAACTGCTGGCCATAGACAGCCGAGAATCCTTTGTACTTGCGGCGGTCGATGAGCATATCCAGCGAGTCGCCGTCCTTGCCCAGCATCGGCAGGCGGTGCGTGATGAAGGCCTGGTGCTTGATGGGGTAAAGTCCAAGGTGCATACCCAGCTGCTCGGCAAACTGGTTGGCACTCGGTCCCAGGGCGTTCACGAAGTGCTCGCAATGGTACTCCACATACTGCTTGTCGTGGGTCTTCACTAAGGCCATAAAGCCCTTGGGGGTCTTGCGCACCTCCAGGAGGCGGGTGTCCTCCAGCAGCACGCCGCCGTGTTCAATGGCGATGTTGCGGATGTAATTGATGGTGGGGCCGGGCGTGGCTTGCCAGCACGCATTGGTGATGCAGGCGGCCTGATAGGTGTTGAGGTTTGGGTTGAAGTAGGGGGAGACCTCCTTGAGGAAGTCCTTCTTGTCAACCATATAGCCGTCGCTCCATTCGAGGGATTTCTCTAGGGCCTTGTAGTTGGCCTCGTCGTGGGCGAATCCCACATAGCGGGTGGGCTTGTAGTTGATGTTCGTCACTTTCTGGATCTCCTCGAAGATGGCGCGGTTGTGTTCGGCGATGTCGGCGATTTCCGGCACGGAGAAGCTGGGACGGCCGCCGCCGATGCAGCGCCAGGAGGAGCCGCGTTCGGCATTGCAGAGCACCACCTTCTTGTCGGCCTCGGCGAAGTAACGGAACAGTCCGCTGCCCGTGATGCCGCCACCGGCCACAAACACGTCGCATTCCACCTTTTGGGTGGGATTGCCGTTAACGTTGGTCACAAACTCCTCGGGCTTTTGGCTCGGGCAGAGCTCGCCGATGTTGAGTTGCGAGGAGAGCGGTCCGCGCGGGGTGGCGTCGCCCACGACCTCCACGCCGTGGCCTGCCAGAAGTTGTTTCACACGCGGGATGCAGCGCTTGCCGCGGCACGGGCCCATACCGATGCGCGTGATGTGCTTCAACTCGTCCACGGAGATGATTTTCTTGCCCTTCACGGCTGCCAGGATGGTCTCGATCTTCACGTCGTCGCAATGGCAGACGTAGGCGGGGTCCTCTTCCTTGGCGGATAATTTCTCCCAGTTCAGGGCTTTCGGGTATCTCTCTTTCAGGATGAAGCCCGTGACCTCCATCAGAGCCTCGCCCTCCACGTTGAGGGCTTTCACGCGGGCCACGTTGGTCTTGTTTTCACCCTTGGTGATTTTCTCGATGATGCCTTCGCCCACCTTCTGGCCATTGTCGTTCACGAGATAGACTTCGGCGTTCTCCTCGGCCTCGTACTCGAACGGCAGGAAGAGCCAGTTCTTGGGCAGGTTGTAGCCAAACAGCGCCAGACCTGGGCAGTGGTTCACGCACTTCATACAGCCGATGCACTTGTCGTAGTCGATTTGTGGCACGCAGTTGGTGGCTGATTTGGTGATGGCGCCCTGCGGGCAGGCAAAGGTGCAGGGGTTGCAAGCGAAGCCGTAGAGGCAGTCGGCCATCACGAAGGGCTTTTGCAGACGGTCGCCGGCGGGACGGTTGGGTTTGTCGAGCACGCGCACAGGGTGCTGCTGCGAGTCGGCGTAGTCCTTGGTGACGGCGAGGTAGTCGTCGTAGTTGAAGCGGACGCCGAGGTCCTGGGCGATTTCCATAGCCGCCTGTTTGCCGCGTAGCACGGCGCAGGTGCCCTCGCCCACGCGGGTGGCGTCGCCCACCCCGTAGGTGTGCAGCCCGAAGGTGACCTTGCCCTTCTCCAGAATCAGGTTGTCGGGCTTCAGTCCGGTGCATATATTAATGAGGTCAATATCCTTGATGACCTGCTCCGTGCCGGGCACGGGCTGGAAGTTCTTGCATTCGGCGATGACGGCGCCAATTACGCCAGTGTGGTCCTCGTTGGGGATGGCCCGCAGGAGGGTGTGCGACGTGAGGATGGGGATGCCGAGACGGCGCACGCGGTTGGCCTGCACGGGGAATCCGCCCTCGTGGTCCATAGCCTCCACGATGGCCACCACCTGCGCGCCGGCCTGCATTGCCTGGTAGGAGGTGAGGTAGCCGATGTTGCCGGCTCCGATGGTGAGGATGCGCTTGCCGAGCAGCGTGTGCTGCAGGTTCATCATCTTTTGGACGACGGCGGCGGTATAGACGCCGGGCAGGTCGTCGTTCTCAAAGGTGGGCATAAACGGGAATGCACCCGTGGCCACCACCAAATAGTTGGCATCGACGAAGAAGAGAGAGTTGTCCTCCATATTCTTGGCTGCCACGCGCTTGCCCTCGAGGATGTCCCACACGGTGCTGTTGAGCAGGATGCCGGAGTGGTCGTCACCGGCGAGGGTCTTGGCAATGTCGAAACCACGCATACCGCCGTATTTCTTTTCTTTCTCGAAGAAGAAGAACTGGTGGGTCTGCATCGTGAACTGGCCGCCGATGCGGTCGTTGTTGTCTATGACGATGTTGGGGATGTTCAGTTTGTTGAGTTGTTCGCGGCAGGCGAGGCCGGCGGGCCCGGCGCCAATGATGGCGACTTCGGTCTTATAGACCTTGACGCCCTTGTCGCTGGTGGCGTTCGGGATGCTGGTAGGCAGATGGTTGTGGGCAATCTCCTCCACCTTGCGGACACCGTCCACTTTGGTGATGCAGATGCGCTTCACTTCACCGTCCACGAGCATCTCGCAGGCCCCGCACTTGCCGATGCCGCAGTCCATACTGCGCTCGCGCCCGGTGAGACTGTGGCTGTGGATGGGGAAACCGGCTTGGTGCAACGCCGCGGCAATGGTGTAGCCCTTTTGCGCCTTTACGATTTGGCCTTTAAATTCAAAGGTCACTTCATCGCCCGTAGGGATGGAGAGGATCGGGTGACTCTGAATCTTATACATAGTGGGAAGTTTTGGTTGATTTAGATTATGTTGTTGTAAAAATATTCCGGTTTTTGCGCTTTTGTCGGTTTTGGAAAAAGCGGGGACAAAAATAATAAAAAATCACGCTTTTCTCAACCAGCGGAAAATCTCTTTCCAACTGCTTTTCTTGCCATACATCAGGATGCCCATACGATAGACCTTGGCGGCGAACCAGATGCAGAACACCAGGAAGAGCAACGCCACGCCCATAGAGGTGAGCAGTTGCCAGAGGGGCACGCCCGCCGGCAGGCGCACCAACATCGTGATGGGCGAGGTGAGCGGTATCATCGAAAACCAAAACGCCAGCTGCCCCGACGGGTTCGTGGCTATAGTGGGGATGAGGATGATGGCCAAAAGGAGCGGAATGGTCACCGGCATAGTGTATTGCTGCGAGTCGCTCTCGTTGTCCACCACCGAGCCCGTTGCCGCGTACAGGGTGGCGTAGATGAGGTATCCCACGATGAAGAAAAAGAAGAAACTGAGAATCAGCGTGGTGAACGAGAACGTGAAATGGTCGCCGATGGTCTTGAAGATGCTCAGTCCGGCCGCGGCGTCCGCAGCGTCCCCATTGGCTACCATCTCCGTAATTTCGGGCGAGAGGTTTCCGGTGTTGGCAAACAGGCCGACCACGGAGACAATGCCGAAGGTGAGCACTACCCAGATGACAAATTGCGTGATGCCCACCAGGGCGATGCCCACAATCTTGCCTACCAGCAATTGCATCGGTTTGACAGACGAGATGAGCACCTCGACAATGCGGTTGCTCTTCTCCTCCAGCACCCCGCGCAGCACTTGGCTGGCGAAGATGATGATGACAAAATAGATGAAGAAGCCGCAGAACATCCCGACAATCTCGTTGATCTCGGCGATGTTCTCCTTTTCGTTGCCCTTGTCATCCACCTGTATGGTGGTGATGTCCGCTTTGGTCAGCTCCTGCAGCTTGGCAAAACGGTCGGGTTGTATGTGCAATGAGTCCACCAGCATCTTGTCAAAGAAGATGTCGTTCATCTGGCTCTCCAGTGTGGACTGGAGATGGCTTGGAATGTGCTTCCGGTAATAGAGGTTCGATTTTAACCCGACGGAATTGTCGAGGATATGGAACACACAGTCGTATTTCTCGTTGTTGAAGGCGTCCTGCTTGAGCGCTTCCACGTTGCCGGAGGCGTAGCTGAAGCTGATGTTGTCGTTGGGCTGGAAGCCGTTGATGAAGATTTCCGTGTCATCGACCACGAGCACGCGGGTGTGCTGCGACTGTTCGCTCTTGATGACCAGCAGGGCGGGCAGGGCAATCAGCAGCGACATCAGGATGGGCATCAGGATGGTGATGAGGATGAACGATTTTTTGCGCACGCGGGTGATGTATTCGCGGGCGATGATGAGAAAGGTCTTGTTATTTTTCATCGTGGTGCGCTTTGTTGAAGTTTTCTACTTGTTCAATGAAAATCTCATTCATCGTGGGGAGTATCTCGCTGAAGGAGAGGATGTCGGTATGCTGCATAACGGCGGAAAGCAGGTCGTTGGAGCGTTTGCCTTCCGGAATCTGGATCCTGTATTGTACGGAGTGGGGGAGCGGTTCTTTCCCCAAAACAGAGAACTGCTCGCCGAGCATAGCCTCCACAGCGGGGTCCTCTTCCTGAATTTCCAAGGAGAAGATGTTCTTCTTGAACCGGTTTTTGACATCGAAGAGGTTGCCTTCCAGGATTTTCCGTGACTGGTTGATGAGGGCAATCTCGTCGCAAATCTCCTCCACCGAAGCCATATTGTGGGTGGAGAGGATGATGGTGGTGCCCTCCTTCTTGAGTTGCAGGATCTCCTCCTTGAGGAGGTTGGTGTTGATGGGGTCGAAGCCGCTGAAGGGCTCGTCGAGGATAAGGAAGGCGGGCTGGTGCAGGATGGTGGTGATGAACTGCAGTTTCTGCTGCATTCCCTTGGAGAGCTCCTCCACGGGGCGGTTCCACCAGTCGAGGATGCCGTATTGCTGGAATTTCTCGCGCAGGCGCTTGTAAGCCGTGTCACGGTCAAGGCCCTTGAGACGGGCCAGATAGATGGCCTGCTCGCCGGCTTTCATCTTCTTGTAAAGCCCGCGCTCTTCCGGTAGGTATCCTATTTGCAGCACATCGTCTGCCTGAAGCGGGTGGCCTTTGAAAAAGACAGCGCCCGAGTCAGGGTAGGTGATTTGGTTCAAGATGCGGATGAGGGTGGTCTTGCCGGCACCGTTGGGGCCTAACAAACCGAAAACAACACCCTCGCGGACGGAGAGGGAGACCTTGTCCAATGCCAAGTGGTTGGCATAGCGTTTGGTGACCTCTTGTACTTCTATGATGTTCATTCTGTGGGAGGATTTTTCTTTTTCTTCTTTTTCTTTTTCTTCTTCTTGGGCTTGGCGGGCGTGATGTAGAAGGAGGTGTTGCTGTTGACCAGATGCAATAACTCTTTGGTAGTGGAGAGAGAGAAGTCCTCGGGCACGGTCAGCGCGCCGTCGGAGAGTTCGTGCAACTGCCGTTTGATGAGCTCGTCGTTGACGGAGTCACGGTTGTAACTCAAGTACATCATCTTGAGGTCGTTGGCCAGCACCTTGGCCATACGTTCCCGCTCTTTTTCAGGGTAGGAGGAGACCTCCTTGATGACGTTCTGCATATTGCGCCCGTAGGTGCGCAGGGTGATGCGGTGCTTGTTGTAGTCAGGTTTCACCACCTTCTTCTCGCTGGTGTCGGGCACCGGCTTGGGGAAGGGACTGTCGATGTCGAGTTTGTAGTCGGAGATGATGTAGAGATGGTCCCAGAGCTTATGCCAATAGTCGATGGATTCCTGGGTGGAGACGGTGGGTTTGTCGGTCGGGTCGTTGAGCTGGGCCATCACACGCACGATGGCGCGGGCGGCGGCGGTGCGCTGGTCACGGTCCTCAATGGCGAGGGTGTCCTCCACCATCTTCTGGACGTTACGACCGTATTCTCTGATGATGAGTTTGTTTCGTTTGGTGTTATATTCTATCATTGTGAATGATGATGATTGTCAAATAAGAGTGCAAAAATACAAAAATATCTGTTAGGTCTGTTACCTCTATTCGGCTGAAAGGCTGGCAGCGGCGATGCTGTCGAGGCGCTGCAATTCGATGGCGGCGATGCTGTCGTTGAGCAGATGCAGGTGATGACGGTAGTCGTTGCGATAGATGGCCACGATGGGTTTTGTCTCGATGGAGATTCTGTGGATGGTCGAGTCGGCGGGCCAAGTGCCGTTGCGGAGCTGTGCGGCCGGCAGGTCGTGGCAGAAGGCAATGTAGTAGTCCCACGTCGTGTCACTCTTGCTGTAGGGCTTCCGGACCAGCACGATGTTGGTGTCGCGCTCGAAAAACAGCGGGCAGGCGTTGTTGCCGTTCGTGCCCACGATGAACCGGTCTCCGTCGGCGTGCCGCCCCACCTCGTTCCGATGGATGTAGTCGGACACCCATTGACAGGCCTGCTTGTTGGCGTCGTCGGTGACGTCCAAGGCGTATTTGCTGTACGCATTGTGGATGCCGCCCGATATCTCGTTGAAATAGACCGAGGTTAGCGGCTGGTTGAAGACGATATGCCGTATGGGCATAAACGACAGCAGCGCGACCAGACCCACCACCACGATGTTGGTGTATTTGTCGTTGATACTCTCCAGAGTGCATTCGTATCCGCTGGCCGCAATCAGCATAAACAACGGGTACACGCAATAATAGATAGCCCACATCGTATCAGGATTCAGGTACTGCTGCCGCACCTTGAATACACAATACAGAAAAGTATAAAGGAAAATGAAGGTGGAATAGGGCTTCAGCGACTTTACAGCCGTCTTGAAGAATATGAAAAACAGCAAGAACCCGATGAGCACCACGGTCGGTATGGTGATGAAAAGGTACTTGACAAAATAGTGGGTGGGGTGGTTGTCAGGGCCGATAATGTGCCCTTCGAACAGCTGGTTTTGCGCGCAAGGGTAGTTGAGAGTCAGCAGACCGAAGGCCTTGCTGGGGGCGATGACCGATTTGGTCAGGAAGAAAGTGCCCGTAGCGTGTATGATGTAAATCACCACGGTATAAGCCACTATCATCAGACAGAGGATGCCCAACGGTTTCAGATACTCTTTGGTGAACATCTTTTTGAGGGGGTTGTACAACAAGAAGTTGAGCAACACGAAGATGGTGAAGAAGTGGACAAGGATGAAGCCGGCGTTGAAGGTGGAAACGGCTAGCAGCGTGCCAAGCACAATCTTCACTAATCGGAAGATACGGATGACCGGCAGCTCCCGGCAGAAATAGTAAATCTGCGTGATGGTGAACACGAACCCGAAGGCGAAGGTGACATCCACGACGTTGCTCACCGAGTAGCCGGTGAAACGGGGCGAGATGAACAGGAAGAAGGCCGTGAAGAACGCCGCCCGCCAGTTAAAAGCCCTCAAGATGAGAATCGAGAGATAGACAATCAGCAGCCAGCCGAAAATGGCGCTGACCAGATGCTTCAGCAGGAAAACATCGCCCACCTGCAGGATCTTGCCGATGTTGTACAGCACCAGGTCAATGTACTGGGCCTGGGTGGAGGCATACGGGTGCGCGTGGAAAGTCTTGGCATCCACATTGTGGTGGAAATAGTTGTACACCAGCTCCGAATAGGCGTTCTGCTCTATCTCGCGCTCCGAAATGCCCACGTTGCGGCTCAGCAGCACCATAAACACCAACATAGCTACTAAGGAGATGCCGAGCAGGTACTTGAAGATGTCGTCCGAACTTTTGAGGGAGAAACTGAACAGACTCTTCTCAATCGTGTATTTCCGGTGTTCTTGTTTCTTGGAGAAACGCAGTTTCCAGACATCCTCGTCGAACAAGTCCTGCGAATAGGTGATTCGGTTGAGGAATTGTTTGATAAGGAGGTAAATCTTTTCCGCGAAATTGAGTTTTTCTTCTGACATTGCTATAGGTTCAATTCGTGTTGGAAACGGGAGCGGAGGCGTTGCAGGTATGGACCGGCCTCAGGACCGAGGTTGAAAAGCAGGTCGATAACGGAAAGGTTGGGCACAAAGCCGAACTTGTGGGCGAACACCTGATAGTAGGGTTCTGTGAGACGGAGGGGGTAGTCGGCTTTTGATTGCCGGCGCGGATGTATCAGCTCGCGCAAGTCGTTTTCCGCCATCGGCTCGAAAACATCGGTCGTTGTGATGACGGTGGACAGGCGGAGTGTGCGAAGGATGGTTTTGATAATCTGAAGGTTGTAGTCGAATAGCAGTTCGTATCGCTTTTCAAAGAAGGGCTGGATGGCGTCCCGGTAGTAGAGAAAGAAGGGACTTCCGCCGTAGGCCGACTCGATGGCGCGCCAAAGGGTGCGCTGCCAGGGCGTGCTGTAGTCGATGCGGGTCTGGAGAATGGACTCCTTGTCGGGGCAGTGCACAACGGGCAGCGAAAGGGTCTCCCGCCCGTTGGCGGTGAGGATGGCACAGCGCGTGCGGAAACTCTGCTTCTGGTAGTGCTCGCAACTCTCCACCTGCACCTCCTGCTGCGTCAAGAAGGCAAAGTACTCAACGGGAGGCAGGAAACTGGTGGACAGTAGCGGAGTCATAGCGGCCTATGAAAAGTGGACCCCTATTGGGCGATGACCACCTTGGAACGGTACACCTGCCCGCCGTCGTTGATCTCGACGAAATAGATGCCGTGGTTGAGGTGGCTGAGGTTGAGGTTGAAGGTCGGGGCGAGGGTGATGTCTTCAGAATAAACAAGCATACCCATAGCGTTGTAAACATTGCAGATCCCGTTGTTTTCGCTGAAGGAGCCCTTGACGGTCACGTTGCCGTTGGAGGGGTTGGGGGAGACGTTGAAATAGCGGATGTGGCTGCTGTTGTCGCGCACGCCGACAACGCCGTGGATGTCCATACCGGGCAGGACGAGCGTGCCGGTGTTGTCCGGGTCAAGCCACGGTTTGAGTTTCTTGCCGTTGTCGCTGTTGTTGTTGTTGGTCCAGGAGTAGGAGAGCTTGCCGTAGTAGTCCTTGCCGGAGGTGTAATCGCAAGCGCTGGAGCCGGAGCTGAGGTCGCCGATGATGAGCTTGTTGGCGTTGAAGAGCGGGGAACCAGAGGAGCCTTGCTCGGTGCAGCCCCTGTTGGGGTTGGTGTACCAGCTCACGCTCCAGTACTTGGTGCTGTAGGAGGAGACCAGTCTCGGGAAGCTGATGCGCTTGCGGGCACCGGCGGGATGGTGGATGGCCAGTCCCACGGAAGAGGCACCAGAAGCATCCCAACCGGCGAAGTAGAGGCTGTCGGACCAAGGCTTGTTGGTGATGTCCTTGGTGATGCGCAGCAACAGGAAGTCGGAGCTCGTGTTTGTGCCCGTCTCTGAACTGTAGCTGATCATAGCCTTGATTTCACCGCCGCTGACAAATTTGGCAGGGGAGATGCCCGTGCCGTCGCAGTTCATAAACTGGTAGAAGAAGTCGAAACGGAAAGTGGAGGAGGCCCCGTCAAGGCAGTGGTTGGCGGACAACACATACGGGGTCTTGTCCATACGCACGTTGTTGATGAGGGCACCGGTGCAGAAATAGGTGCCGGTGGAACCGGTGATGGTGATTCTCACCACGGAGTTTCTCTGCTCGCGCCAGGCGGCACCGACAGCGCACACTGCGTGGTAGTGGCAATCTCCCGCGTCATCTACATTTCCTTTCGGGTCGTCTTGGGTTTCAGCAAATGTGCGGTAAATATGGCTGACACGATCAATCTCAATCACACCGTGGAACGGGACATCGGCCGGTTCGTGGTACTCAAGCGTCACCTCGTCGCCGAGGATGAACTCGGAGGGCATCACGCCATTTGACTCCACATCCTTCACGGTATAGGTGCCGGTCAGCTGTTTGCGGTCACCGCTGTAGATGTGCATTGTGGCGCCTTCAGGAATGTTGAACGTGGAGAAGAACACGGCCATAGCCACGGCATCCGGGGAATGGAGCGTCAAGCGCCAAAGGGTGGAACCGTCGGGAAGTATGTCCTTGCGGCCGCTGTTGTTAAAGTTGTAACTGACGTGGTGAATCGCACCGATGCGCATAGGAGCTCCCTCCTTGGCCCTGATGGCGTCCTCGGCCATCAATTCTTCCTTGTCAAATGCGGGCAGGTCAATGCGGTCCACTGCCAATGATATGTCATTGTGGTTGAAAGTGTAGGGCGTGCCAACAATGTCTCTCTGAGCATTCGCGATGAATGTGGCGACAAATGCAAAGGTGATGAGGAGAATGATTTTTTTCATAGACTAATATTATTGTTTTTTTTGAGGCCGCAAAAGTATAAAAAAAAATGTACCTTTGCCACCCAAAATTAATAACAGTTTATGGCTACGAGAAAAAAAGTCAAATTTGAAGGAACTCCTTACGAAGGAAATATTGAAGAACTTATTATACAATCACTTATAGAAAAGCAGGGGGTGGATATCCAGTGCATAGACTTGAAAAAAATCAATCACGTATATTTTGATTATTTCATAATTTGTACGGGAAATTCCAAGCCTCACGTGGAAACTTTGTGCGACTATGTGCAGGAGCAAACCCAGCGCGTGGCCAACACCAAACCCCTCCACGTGGAAGGCCTGGAGAACAAAGAATGGATTCTGCTCGACTATTTCAACGTGCTGGTCCACATTTTCCAGCCCGAGGCCCGCGAGTACTACAACATCGAGGCGCTTTGGAATGATGCCGACATCCAAAAGTTCTAACCCCTCTATCTCTATCTTATGGATCCGCAAAACAAGCAAAATAACAATCGCGCTGGCAAGAATCCCTTCAACCTGTCGGGGAAAGACCCCAAAGACAAGAAAAAATTCAATTTCAGCCTCATCTATTTGTTGCTTTTCCTCGTCCTGCTTGGCTATTGGTTGCTTTCCGGCACCGAGACACGAACCGTTGAGGTGGACAACACCCAGTTCAAGCAGATGGTGGAAAACCGCGACATCGACCACGTGGAGTATGTACGCAGCGTGGAGAAAGTCAATATTTTCCTTAAGACAGAGGCCCTCGACAAGCCCGCATACGACAAGGTGAAAGAGAATGTGGACGGGCCCCAGTACTCCCTGCCCGCCGGCGACTTCCAGGTCTTCTACAACGAGTTGAAGGATATCCGGGGTAACGCCGTCCAGAAGCGTCTTGCCAAGGACAGCACACTCACGGAAATGGACGTTGTGGATGAGTATGATTTTCCCGTGAAGCAGAACAATACCAAAAACTGGGGCTTCGAGATGTTTTTCTATGGCCTCCCGATGCTGCTGTTTATCTTTCTCATCTTCTGGTCTGTCCGCTCTATGGCGAGAGGTGGCGCAGGAATGGGCGGTGGCGGCAGCATTTTCAATATCGGGAAATCGCGTGCCCAGGAGTTTGACGAGAAATCCGGGCAGCTGGTCACGTTCAAGGACGTGGCCGGACTGGAAGGTGCCAAGTTCGAGATTGAGGAGGTGGTGGACTTCCTCAAGAACCCCAAGAAATACACGGTGCTGGGCGGCAAGATCCCCAAAGGCGTGCTGCTGGTAGGCCCTCCGGGCACAGGCAAAACCCTCTTGGCCAAGGCCGTGGCCGGCGAGGCCAAGGTGCCCTTCTTCTCGCTCTCCGGCTCCGACTTTGTGGAGATGTTCGTGGGCGTGGGTGCCTCCCGCGTGCGCGACCTTTTCAAGACTGCCAAAGAAAAAGCCCCCTGCATCATATTCATCGACGAGATAGACGCCATCGGGCGCGCCCGTGGCAAGAGTGCCATCTCGAACGCCAACGACGAGCGCGAGAGCACTCTCAACCAGTTGCTGACCGAGATGGACGGCTTCTCCACCAACGCGGGCGTCATCATTATGGCGGCCACCAACCGCGCCGATGTCCTCGACCGCGCCCTGTTGCGTGCCGGCCGCTTCGACCGCCAGATTGCGGTGGAGCTGCCCAACCTCAATGAGCGCCGCGGCATCTTCGGCGTGCACGTGCGCAAACTCAAACTCGGTCCTGATGTGGACCTCGACTTCTTCGCCAAACAGACGCCTGGCTTTTCCGGCGCCGACATTGCCAATGTGTGTAACGAGGCCGCGCTCATCGCCGCACGCAACAACAAGAAGCAGATTGAAAAGGAGGATTTCCTCGCTGCTGTGGACAGAATTATCGGGGGCTTGGAGCGCCGCGGCAGCGTCTTCACCCCGCAGGAGAAGAAGACCATCGCCTATCACGAGTCGGGCCACGCTACTGTCAGCTGGCTGCTCAAGTACGCTTCGCCGCTGGTAAAGGTGACCATCGTGCCCCGTGGCAAGGCCCTCGGCGCCGCTTGGTACCTGCCAGAGGAACGCCAGCTCACCAACTACGACCAGCTGGTGGACGAGATGACAGCCCTCCTTGGCGGACGCGCCGCCGAAGAGGTGGTCTTCAACACCGTCTCCACCGGCGCCCTCAACGACCTGGAACGCGTCTCCAAACAGGCCTACGCGATGGTCGTCTATTACGGCCTCGACAAGAAAATCGGCAATGTCAGCTACTACGATTCTACGGGCCAGCAGGAGTACAGTCTCCAGAAACCCTATAGCGAGAAAACGGCCGAGGCCATCGACGAGCAGGTGCACGCCCTTATCGAGTCCTGCTACACCAAAGCCAAGCAGATACTTTCTGAGCACAAGGAGCAGCTCGACCAGCTCGCCGCTCTGCTCCTGGAACGCGAGGTCATCTTCACCGAAGATGTGGAGCGTATCCTCGGCAAACGTCCCTTTGCCGCCGAGGCTGTTGAGACCACAGAGCCCAAGACCCTGGATGCACCCGTTCAAAACGAAGAAACTCCTGCTTGTTAATTTAAGAAATCATACCCCGTATGGAAGATAATACTTCATTAAACCCCAAATTGTTTGTCGGAAAGGAGACCATCCGCAAGAACATTCGTAATGGACTGGCCTACAAGAGCCCGTCGTCTGCCAATAATGTGGTGGATGTCACGGGTGAATTGTTCCCTCATATTCCCAATCTTTTCACACAGTTCGTGGAGACTTTCCGGGCAGCCGGGGGCAAGTATATCCCCTGCACGACGCAGAATATGGTGCAGTATCTGGTCAAAATCGCCCAGGGACAGCAATATAGTATGTTGTTGAACACCAGCCCCAACCTGGGGGCCTATCTCGACAAGTACAAGGTGCGCCACGTCAATGCCGTCCAGCTGAACGAACCGGTGGATGCCGCCCTCTTCTTCTCCGATGTGCTGGTGGCTCGCTCCGGTGCCATCGGCTTTTCCCAGCCGGTGTCGCAATACGCCTCTGTGAAGAATCTGGCCAAGGATATCATCGTGGTCTCTCGCGAGCGCTGCATTTTCCCCGACTATGAGAGCGCTCTCGAGTACCAATGCAAGCGCAACGGCCAGACACCCTATCCGATGACGGAGTTTATCGTGCCCACCCATCCCGAGGAGGTGGACGGGAAACCGGTTTACACCCCCCTCAATCCCCGCATTATCCTGATGCTTATCGAGGAACCCCGCCCTGAGAGCCAGCCTGTCCCTGCATCTGAGGTACAACCTGAAAACGCTCCCTCCGATGAATCCCAAGACTAAAAACTTGCTGGTACGCACTGCCGCCGGAATCGTCTATGTGGCCCTTATGGTGGCTGGCACCTTCTGCCCGCCACTGATGTGTGTGCTTATGGCTGCCGTCTCCGGCTTGGCCATCTATGAGTTCGGGAATCTCACGTCAACCCCCACCGGCATCTTCACCCGAATCCTGATGATGGTCGCAGCCATCGTCACCCAGTTCTGTCTCCTGTTTGAATATTACAACGAAGGCGGTGGATATTTGTACGATGGCAAGGCATCCGTCGTGATTATCTTCTATGTGCTTGTCCTCGCATCCATCTTCCTGCTCGCTGCTGTTTTTTCCCTTCGAGAACTTATATCTCCCCAAACCAATCCCATAGAACGCATCTCCACGGGCTTGGGCGGAACCTTGTGGATTGTCTGTCCGCTGGCCGCCATCACGACACTCTCTTTTATCAGGCCCTCCGACGCGCTCGCCCTTTTCATCCTGATTTGGTCTTATGACACGTTCGCTTACCTCGGCGGCACCCTGTTGGGCAAACACAAGATGTGCCCTCACATTTCCCCTGGGAAAACTTGGGAAGGCACAATCATCGGTTGCGTGATGACCTTGGTGTTAGCGTGGTTTTTGCCCCTCATTCCATATTTTGGAGCAATGCGGGGAAATCATTGGGAATGGATTCTCTTCGCCCTTATTATCGTAGTGTTCGGCACTTGCGGCGACCTTGTGGAGTCGCTGTTCAAACGCAACGCAGGCGTGAAGGACAGCGGCAACATTATGCCGGGCCACGGTGGCATCCTCGACCGTTTTGACTCCCTGCTCTTCGCCGCCATCCCCGCTCTTGTCTATATTACAATATTATTCATTGATGCCCCCTTATAACCCACTGAAGACCGAAGACCAGAGAACAAAGACCAAAGAACAAAAACCAATAATCGTCTAATCGTCTAATCGCCTAATCGAACAACCCTTAACCTTTAACCTTCTCCCACTTTTCCGAAAAATGAACTCCAACTTCATATCCATAAAAGGCGCAAAAGTCAACAATTTGAAAAACATTGATGTTGACATTCCCCGCAACAAGCTGGTGGTTATCACGGGCTTGTCCGGATCGGGCAAGTCGTCGCTGGCTTTCGACACCCTGTATGCGGAGGGGCAGCGTCGCTATGTGGAGAGCCTCAGCTCGTACGCCCGCCAGTTTATGGGGCGTATGCGCAAGCCGGAGGTGAAGTCCGTGACGGGCATCCCGCCGGCCATTGCCATCGAGCAGCACGTGATGTCGAACAACCCTCGTTCCACGGTGGGCACGGTGACGGAGATCTACGAGTACTTGAAGTTGCTGTTCGCCCGTGTGGGCCACACCTTCTCGCCCGTGAGCGGCAAGGAGGTGCGCAGCGATGATGCCGCCGATGTGGTCCGCTATGTGCGCAAGACCCCTCCCGGGCTGCGCGTCTATGTGCTGGCCCCGATAGTGCTCCCCGAGGGGCGCACCCTTCTGGAGCAGCTTGCCATCCTGCGGCAGCAGGGCTTCAGCCGGGTGGTCTATTGTCGCAACCTTTTCGAAATCGATGAGTTCCTCAACGGTAAGAAATGCACGCGCATCAACGAGATGTATGTGCTCATCGACCGTTTCAAATCCGAGAATATAGAAGACAACCTGCCTCGTCTGCAGGATTCCGTCAACGTGGCCTTCTCTGAGGGCAAGGGCGCCTGTACCATACAGACGGAAGGGGAGAGCGTCTCCCAGAAGTCGTTCAACAACCGTTTTGAGGCCGACGGTATCCAATTTGAGGAGCCATCCGTCAACCTGTTTAGCTTCAACAACCCGTATGGGGCGTGCAAGACCTGCCTCGGCACGGGTATGGTGGAAGGCGTGGACCCCGACCTGGTGATTCCCAACCGGCAGCTTTCGGTGGCCGACGGCGCAGTGGCCTGCTGGCACGGCGAGGTGCTCGGCGAATGGAACCGCTATTTCATCCAGCAGGCCACCAAACTCGACTTCCCCGTTTATCGTGCCATCGAAGACCTGACGCAGAAGGAGTTCGACTTGCTGTGGTTCGGCGACCCCAAACACCACGTGGAGGGCATCACCCAGTTCTTCCAGTTTGTGGCGGCCAACACTTACAAAATACAGTATCGTGTGCTGCAGGCCCGTTATCGCGGGCGTGAGGTTTGTCACGAGTGCCACGGCACGCGCCTGCGCAAGGACGCACAATATGTGAAGGTCGGCGGCAAGTCCATCACCGATTTGCTGGCGATGCCGGTCAGCGACCTGCAGACCTTCTTCAACCAACTCAAGCTCTCGTCTTCCAATGAAGAAGAGATTGCCCGCAATGTGCTCAAGGAGTTGCGCACCCGTATCGGGCTCCTCAACGAGGTGGGCCTCGGCTATCTGACCCTCGACCGCACTACGGGCACCCTGTCGGGCGGCGAGTCGCAGCGCATTAACCTGGCCACCTCCTTAGGCAGCAGCCTGGTGGGGTCGCTCTATATCCTCGACGAGCCTAGCATCGGGCTCCATCCCCGCGACACGCAGAACCTTATCCGCGTGCTCAAGCACTTGCGCGACATTGGCAATACCGTGGTCGTGGTGGAGCACGACGAGTCCATCATCCGCGCTGCCGACTATATCGTCGATATCGGTCCCCGTGCCGGGCAATTCGGCGGCGAGGTGGTCTTCACGGGCGACTTTGACAGCATCCTTCAGGTGAAGGATAACCTCACGGCCTCCTATATCCGGGGCTTAGTGGGTGGCTTCCCGGAGGAGGAGTGTCGCTATATTCCCACGCCCACGCGACGTCGCCGCTGGCGCAACTATGTGGAAATCAAAGGTGCTAAGGAGCACAATCTGAAGAATGTGGATGTCAAGATACCCTTGGAATGCCTGACCGTCATCACGGGTGTGAGTGGCTCGGGCAAGAGCAGTCTTATTTCCAATGTCCTGTATCCGGGCTTGCTGCGCAAACTCGACAAGAATGGTCCCAAGCCAGGCCGCTGCACCGCTATTGAGGCTGATATGACCAAGATATCCGATGTGGTGCTGGTCGATCAGGACCCCATCGGCCGTTCCAGCCGCTCCAATCCGGTGACCTACGTCAAGGCGTACGACTATGTGCGCGACCTGTTCGCCTCGCAGCCGTTGGCCAAGCAGCGCAACTACCGGCCGGGCTTTTTCTCCTTCAATGTGCCGGGTGGCCGCTGTGAGGAGTGCGAGGGCGACGGCAAGATCCGCATCAATATGCAGTTTATGGCCGATGTGGAGATGGTTTGCCCCTCGTGCAACGGCTCGCGCTTCCGCGACGAGGCATTGGACGTGAAGGTCAAGGACAAAACCATCACCGACATCCTCAATATGACCGTGGACGAGGCGCTGGAGTTCTTCCGCCAGCTGCCGGTCACGGACCTTACCCAGAACATTGTGCGCCGTCTGCTCCCGTTGCAGGACGTGGGGCTCGGTTATCTCATTCTGGGCCAGCCCTCTTCCACGCTTTCCGGTGGCGAGGCGCAGCGCGTGAAACTGGCCTATTATCTCTCCCTCGACGATAACGACCAGAACAAGCTCTTCATCTTCGACGAGCCCACAACTGGCCTTCATTTCCACGACATCAACAAGCTGTATGTGGCCTTCAACCGTTTGGTGGAGCGCAACAATACCATTGTGGTCATTGAGCACAACACGGAAATCATCAAGTGCGCCGACTGGATCATTGATATGGGTCCTGAAGGAGGCGAGGGTGGTGGCAAGATTGTCTTCGAGGGCACACCCGAGAAACTGATGGAGAAGAAAAAATCATACACAGCCCAGGCCCTGCAGGGGAAACTGGGTATAAAAAGATAACTGTTATTTCTAAAGATAGTAATTGCTGTGTTCGGTAATTCATAATTTTTGCGGTCGTGATAGATTCTCATACCAGCAGGATTGTGTTTAAATTGCTAAAAAATTAGAAAATTTATAAATAAAAATAGAGAATCTTGTTATTGCTATTAGTACGACATCTATGTCTCCGCCTATTCTGATATGGCGCAGCAGCATGGGAGCGCATCCGTGGGTGCACACAACAGTAGAGCCGTCACAATGTGGCGGCTCTACAACAAGGGTTGTGTTTAACGTTTTTTAATAACGAGGATGTTTGTTTTTTTTGTAAACTTGCAGCGTTAGTTCACTATCATTCAAAACTTGACATAATGAACGTAAACAGAAGACAAAGAACTTATCAAGACAACAATTTTGCTATAAAAAATGGATTTATGAAACAACGACTATTGCCTCTATTGGCTTTGCTGGTACTGCAGGTTGTCGCCTTCGGGCAGGCGGACAGCTGCTTCACGCTGATTATCCGTCCGACCCTGTTAGGCGCCCCCTATTATGACATATTCCCCATCACCGTGACCAACCAGACGCAGGGCAACACCTTCACGATGAGCGATTCCCTGCTGCACAACTGCGACCTGACGGGCGTGGAGGATTTTGAAGCGAGGGGCTTCTCCCTGTCGGCAGTCTATCCGAACCCGAGCGAGGGGAAGGCCAATGTGACGCTGACCACCGCCCGCGACGGGGAAGTGGTGCTTCAACTGTTTGATGAAGTGGGAAGGCTGAAGGCGTCGAGCACGGTGGCGTTGGAGCAGGGCACGCATACGGTAGAGGTTTCCCTGTCGGGGCGCGGCCTCCACATATTGCGGGCCACATCGAACGGGCAGAGCGTGCACGCCAAAATCGTGAACCTTGCCACCTCGGGACATTCTGATGCCGTGAGGGTCAGCGGCACCGCTGGTATTACACCGGACATCCCGGCAATGAAGACACAACAGAATGTCAATGTGGGGGATAAATTGCAACTGTCTAATTTAGGGTGGAACCATCATATTCTTGATTCTGTGCGAAGCGGCCTTTTTGTCGTCCGAACAGATAAATATTGGAATATTCACCAGGCGGACACCGTCTTCTGGGAAGAGAACAGTCTGAGGCACCGGCTTGTGGCGATACCTCTCCCTTATACAAACGCCTTTTTAGATGATTACAACCCCGATCATCTGATATGGAAATTCATTGATTTTCAGGACAGCACCTTTTATGTGTATCCCAATCCGAGTTGCCCGGTTACTGATATGTCAATGATGGTGAATTATTTTCCATTTGAGAATGGTTTTATGAGAATTTATAGTGAGTTATATGACCTTGTGCAGGTGTGGCCATTATCGACGGGTTTCTATAAATATAGGCTGACGCAATATCCCATTGAGAATGACCCTTATTGTATCAGGTGCCAAGGCCAGTTGGATGTTTTTTCTGTGGACGGCACTTTTATTATGAGACGGTATTTGAAACTGCGTCCGGGAAACTTTCCAAGAGCGTTTATTATGCAAAAGGATCGAATGGATCCCAATGACTGGTTTGGGGATGTCCCGCCAATGATGAATTTGTTTATTGTACGATAAATACTTAAAAGCGATGAGAACTTACAATAAAGTCTTGTTGTTAGGCCTTTTTTTAGCCTGTTTATACTTGTGCAACGGACAGGACAGCGTGTTCGTGTACAATCTGGACAAGTCGAAGATTTACTACAGCATAGACTCCATCATAATATATGTTGAACTGTATGGAGATGCAGAGGAGGATGAAAAAAACGAGTTTATTGCTGAAATGTCCTCATATTCCGATGTGGAAATAATTGTTGACAACATCTATCGACTTAATATTGAAGACAGCGACCTCAGGGAAGAATTTCTGAACAAGGTGCTTGTCAGTCCTGTCGTGGACAATGTCAGCTATTGCTATTTTGGCGACAAGAACAATGAAAGTGAAAAGGCATGGACATATCATGCTATTCTTTTGAAGGTGCGAGGCTCACTTGACAACATACTTCACCATGAGGATATATATCCACTCCAAATCGAAGCCATTTCAGTGTCGGATTCGGTTTATAAGATAGAATTGGCCAAAGACGCAGACGTTTTTTCGGTTGCGCAAACCCTTGCTGAGCGGGAAGATGTTGTTTATGCGAGTCCCTTGTTTTACAGGTCCTCACTCCAATGTTCCTACGGGGACAATCCCGAGTTTTCTAGCCAATGGTATTTAGACAGCCCGACAGATGCGGATATCAATGTGCTTAAAGCGTGGTTGTTCACAACGGGAGACTCTTCCATCGTGATAGGCATTATAGATGACGGGATAAATCTCGGGCATCCCGACTTACATAACAACGTCCTGCCGGGGAAGGATTTTACGCCTTCCGGGTGTCCAACCGGACAGAGTATTCCTTCAAGACGTGAAGTACATGGGACAAAATGCACAGGTGTTTTGGCCGCTGAAAATAACAGTGTCGGAATGGTAGGAGTGGCGCATACCTCTAAAGTGATGCCATTGAAGGCATTCTATGGTGTTGCAAGGGACATTAACCCACCGACAGAAAGTGGCTGCATAACCAGTGATGAATACCTGATAAAAGCAATATACTATGCCTGTGACACGGCCCACGTGGATATCCTCAACTGCTCGTGGGGAGGGATGGAGGAAAACACAAGCCTGTCGTCCGCCATCCACCATGCCACGACCCACGGGCGAAACGGCAAGGGAATAATAATCTGCGCCTCTTCCGGAAACCACGGTTTCAATCAAGTCATGCATCCAGCTGTGTTGGACGATGTCTTGGGGGTTGGCGCAGTGAAAAATGACACATTCCGTGCGTATGAATTTATTCTCAGTCAATATGGAGACGGACTTAACCTGGTGGCTCCAGGCGTGGGAATAAGAACTATTGTTAATGATTCGGAATATGGAGATATCCACGGAACCTCTTTAGCCGCACCACAGGTGGCCGCAACAGCTGCCTTAATGTTATCTTTAGATTCCACGCTGACGTATCAAGATGTCTTTGAAATCATCTGTTCCTCAACCACGAAGCCACGCGTTGATGAGTATCCATTTGCATATTATGACAACTATCCATACGGGACTTGGAATGAGGAGTTGGGGTATGGCTTGCTGAATGTGCATCATGCATTGCTGAAAACCCTGTATAGGAATTGCAGGGTGGTTTGTCCCGACACTTTTTTTGTCTGTCGGGAGCAAACGGTCGCCTTAGAAAACTTCCCGTCCTTTCCGGATTCGATAACCTTTTGCTGGTCCACGTCTCCCAATTTGGATTGGACCATAAAGACTGATTCGTCAATAACAGTCTGGGGCAACGAGGTGGGCAGCGGTTGGGTTGCTTTCAATATCATCCACGCGGGTGATACTATGCCCATTCAACGCCCTGTTTTCATTGCCCATTCCTTTTCCGTAATTGACACTTTGTTTGGGGTATCCGACAGCATCACACATCCTTCTGTAATAGTAAAAGATTTGTATGTAGATTCGGCAAGGACCCTTTTGATTACTGACACTCTCCTATGCTCCTCCTCCACCCGCCTCATCGTGCGTCCCGGCGGCAAACTCATTGTCGATGGGGGTACTCTGACCAGCGCCTGCACGGGCGAGATGTGGCAGGGCGTTTTCGTGGAGGGGCACAGCAACCTGCACCAGACCGAAGCCTGCCAAGGCACAGTGGTGTTGCGCAACGGGGCCGTCATCGAGAACGCGCTGTGCGGTATCCGCACGGGCGCGCCCGGCGACACGAGCAACACCTCCACCGGCGGCATCGTGCATGCCAGCGACGCCACGTTCCGAAACTGCGCGAAGTCTGTCGCATTCCTCCCCTACGCCGACACCGTCAGCGGAACCACCATCCGCAACAACTTCAGCGGCTTCTCCAACTGCACGTTCACTGTGGACGACAACAACCTTTTTGCCGCCAACGACACCTCCTTTGACACCCACGTCTCCCTCTGGGATGTCCGGGGCGTCTCTTTCGAGGGCTGCACGTTCAACAACGCCACCACCGCTATGAC